>ERZ857969.2085-NODE-2085-length-24314-cov-21.641247_pt1 | contig 24314 bp, 18 predicted proteins | sample MGYA00519864_ERZ857969 | MGnify/ENA primary metagenome ERZ857969 (study PRJEB31778, sample SAMEA3449382) | human gut metagenome | biome: human gut; feature: human-associated habitat; material: faeces | place: United Kingdom | collected 2010/2012 ... | reverse complement strand
TTATCTTTTTCATATATTATATTTCCTTCTTTCTATAGTTATATTATATCATTATATTGATGGATTTTATATTACAAGTTTGTAAGGTAGAAGAAAAAGACTTTAAATACAATGGTTGTATTAAAAGCCTTTGGTTATGTTTTTTTATTTATACTTGTCTTCTTCCCATTCATCAGTTATTAGTTCATCATCGTCCCGCTCTTCTGCTTCAATAAAGTCTGCTGGACTCATTCTTTCTTCTTTAGCAATTCTTTTATCTTCTTCAGATAATCCCCATAATTCTGCTTCTTTATCAAATTGTTCTTCTTTATAACTTTTTCTTGGTTCTTTTTTCTTACTAATTTTTTCTTTTTTAGGAGATGATTCTGAATAATTGTAATAAACTTTATTTCCTCTGATATTATTAAATACTATTTGAAATATTTGTAAAATGGCTGATATCATTAATTTAATCATGTAATAACCTAGAACAAATACCACCTTAATTAAATACCATGCACATAGCAGAGGTAAAAGTGAAATATATATTATTAATTTAATGATAATTACCACCTCGTAATTTAATTATATCAGTTTTTTATTATAAAGTCAGTATTTTATGTGTAATTGTGATTAATTTTACAGTCATAATTATTTATTTTCACTAATAAAAATCTGTTTATTATTACTACTTAGTAATATTTTTTAATTTTTTCATTTTTAATTTTTCAAGTGCTAAGCAATTCGTCATTTATTTTATTTTTAAATAACAATCATTTAAAAATATACTGTTTATTTATGCTTAAATTTAATTATTCTATATGCATAAATCCAATATTTCATTTTCTGATATAGTCTTGTTATATCTATCATCATAATCAGAAATAAAATTACTTATGTTATATATGTAATCATCTACACTAGTTGCCCCATTTAATAATTTTTCTTGCAATACCTCTATTCCACCCAAAGTATATTTTTCAAAGATCTTATAACCTTCTTCCTTTTCTATTGAACCTTTTGCATACCTAAATGCCCTATCAAGTCTTGTTTCAATGTTATCTTTATCTTTGTTATGAAGTAACATTATCAATTCATAATTATAATTTAGTGTATATGACTCCCTGTTCATTTGATCAAAATTAATCTTTTTAACATTATCTGTTGTTATTTGACCAGAGTCATCTCTCTCAGACATTCTTCCATATAAATAACCTATAATAGGTGCAATTATTAAAACATCTATATTTCTTTCAAATAATTTGAATTTTGTTTCGCTATCAAGTTCAGTTGTTAGCTGTGTTACTATATTAGCGTGTTTGCCTTTAAATGTATAATCTCTATCAAACATATTAAAATTCACCTACCTTTGTTATTTTACTATCTACTGGCATTTCTTTATTTTTTAATGAAACTTCATATTCAATGCCTATTTTATCAAACATTTCATTTTTTGCAATATTTCCATCAGAATCTTTGATGAAAATTATAACTTGTCTAGCAATTTCTGGTATAACTTCACATATATTTTTAATCCTTTTTTGATCAAAAGAAGATAAAGGTGCGTCCATAACAAGTGGATATTCGTCTGTAACAATTCCGTCATTATCTGTTTTTTCTTTAACTTTTTGTTTTGCTAAACTGATAACACCCACAATAAATGCAAAAATTATCGAATAGCTTTTAGCAGTATTAGAATCAATATTTGAACTATTTTCTTCTAGTGCATTTACGTGTGATGTTATTTTATATTTTTCATCAATATTAATTGTCATACCACCTGCATAAATTCTTCCAAATAATGAATTTATTTGGTCTTCTAATTTTTCTCTCGTTGCTGCTTCTTGAAAGTTGTACGTTTGTTTTAACACATTATACGCTGCTCTTGCATATATAATTTGTTCCTCTATAATTTTATTTTTTTCAATCTTCATCTGCAATCTACTAATTTCTGCTTCTGCTTCTCTTTTCTTTTCATCTAAATATAAATTTTGACTTGTCAATTGGTTTCTTTCATCATTAAGATCTCTCAATGTTTTTCCCATTGACATTTGTCTGCTTTTCAAGTCCGTAACTTTTGTATTATTTGACTTTAATATATCTTTGTCAATATCCCCTATATTATGTTCTAGTTCCTCTATTTTCAAACTACAGCCTCTAATAGAACTTAATTGTTGTTGAATATTTGTATAATAACTTTCGCTTGATTTTATAGTGGAATTTGAATGTGCTTGAAATCCAGATATTGCAGTTCCAAGTGATTGTGGTGGTATGTATTTTAATAATTCAGTTAAATTAATAGCTGCTTCAGATGTGGGATCTGACAAATCTGTTCCACATATACATTTTTTTCGATTCATTAAAAATTTAATAGTTTCTGCTCTTACCGATGGAATACCTTTATCTATATTATCTGTATTTTTTAATTCTACCAATGCTTCTTTTATTAATTGTCTTGATAAATAACTATAGGTTCCTCTAGTAAAATTGTTCATTAATGCAGATACTGCATTGTTTTTATTTTGTTTTTCTCTTTTCAATAACTCATTTAAACGATTTAGCTCTTGTTGCATTTTTTCTACATCTGCAAAGTTTAATATTTCCGCTTTTGCCTTTTCTATTTCAGACTCATAATAATTTATTTCTTCTTCAATTTTTATAATTCTCGCATTATTGCTTTCTATTTTATCATTTGAAGAATAAATACTTTCTCTAAGTTCTCTTGTTTTTTGATCGCCTGCTGCGTCCATTTGAGCATTGTATCTTCCTATAACACTATTTTTCGAATCTGGATTTAAGTGGTCTATTGCTTTTGTTAATGCTGTAAGTCCTAATACATTTTGAACTGCTATTCTAAATTCTTCACTCTTTCCAGAGTTTACTTCACCAGCCATTTTTTCTATTCTTTCACCATCAAAGAAGAAATATTTTGATAATGATTCTGGTAATATATTAGAAATTGTAGCAATATTTTTTAAAGGATTGTTGACTACTGTTTGTCCATCTTCCTTTTTTGTAAATATTTCCAAAGTAGGATTATCTGGTTTAACAATACCATTTACGTCTTTTTTATATACTTGTTTACGAATTATTGTATATTCAATATTGTTATGTTCTAACTCTAATTTTGCGACAACTTCGGCACTACTTCCTAACATCATCTCTTTTTCAACAAGGCTATTTAGAACAGATTTATTCTTAAATCCATCTGTTTTAGAGTACAATACCCACTGAAATGCTTGTGCAAGTGTTGTTTTTCCTGCTCCATTTTCTGCCATAACGAGAGTAACATTTTTTTCAGGGTCGACTGAAAATTCTATTTCGTGTTCACCCTTAAATGGTCTAAAATTCGTTAAATATAATTTTTTTAACAGCATTTTACTTCCTCCTCTATTATTTTTTCTATTTTCTTTTTTAAATCATCATCATTAAATTCACGTGTTTTTACATTATCATTTTCTAATTGTATAATTTTCTTAATAATTCTGTTTAATTTTTGCTCATCAATAGTAATAGCACTAACATTATTTTGTTCTTGTATTTCTTCATTAATCATAATATCCCTCCTCTATATTAAAATCATCTTCTATACCTTCATTTTCATTTAATCTGTATGTATCTGTTATTTCATATATAAGTTTATCTGATTCCATTCTATTCAACGCTAATCGCTTAAACTCTATCATTCTATTTATTTCATTTCTTACCATAGATTTTTCACATTTTATTTCATCAAAAGTAAGGTTTAATGCCTCATCCAGTGGTCTTGGTAAAGTAATAAAATCGTATATTACTGCAAATTCTTTTCCCTTACACTTTCTTAAAACTCTTCCTCTTCTTTGAATATACTCTTTTGGATTAGTTGTACTTGCAAGAATAAATGCAGTTTTTATTGCAGGTATATTTACACCCTCATCTAAACATTTTATAGCAACCAGTGCTTGAAGATAATCTCCGTCATAGAATTTTTTTCTTAGTAAATCTCTTGTTGCACTATCTTCATTAGAAGTAAATTGTGCTACATTCATTTTTAGTTCTTTTCCTAATAATTCTGTAATTGCATCTATTTGTCGCATATCTTCTCCACTATCGTCTTGCTCTGCAATTCTAGTAGCACCACAATATACTAATATATGATTATCTTTAACATATGGCTTTATTTCTTTGGCAAGAGCAAATACTTTATTATACGCCCCAGCAATTACTCTTGCTCTTTTCTGTGCTAGTACCTTTCCTCTTTCATTTAGTTCAGTTTTTCCTTTTTTCTTCACAATACATCTTGATATTTCTTTTGATAAATTATGATATTCTTCAAGCTCTTCATCAGTAAAATATACTACCACAGGATGATACTCATACGGTGTTAAAAATTTTTGATTAATTGCTTCTTCAAGTGAAAATTCTATACATTTTTTTCCAAAATATTTCTGTAAGGCTTCCGTTCCTTCTACATCTCCGTGGCGTTCTAATGTAGCAGATAATGCCAGTCTATAATTAAACTTATCTGTTAATGTTCTTTTTAAATTCATTGCCCCAAAGTTATGTGCCTCATCTACAACTAATAATAAATCGCCCTTAATATTTTGTATTTGAGTCTGAATATAATCAGTAGCAAAAGTCCCATTAGTACATACAAAGCAAAAGAAATTTCTTACACCTAAATTATAATCCATAATTGCCATCTTGAATTTTTGCTTGAAATCTTTTTGTACTGAGGAACTATGCCCTATAATTGGATTTATATTAAAATTCAATATATCTTCCACCCACTGATCAACTAAATGTTGATATGGGCAGACAATAATAACTGCCAGTTTTCCCTTTTTATCTTTATATAATTGTGTAATAGCACCTAATCCAGTAAAAGTTTTACCAGTTCCAGTTGCCATATCAAAAATGCCACAGTAATTATTTTTTTGCCAATTTTTTATTGCTTTCAACTGATAGTCATAAAAAGATACTCCAATTGGAATTTCTGGTGAATTAGTAACCATTTTTAATTTATCAATACCAGTTTCATTTATTTTTCTTTTTGCTTCAATTAGAAATTCTTTTTTATCTATTTCCCAATCAACCGTTTCTTTTTTATATGAAAGTAATTTTTCTTTTACAATTTCAGGAAAATCACACACAATGGCATTTCCATCACTGTTGTTCCATAACTGATCAAATGATTTTTCTTTTATAGAAACTCTATCTTTATCTTCCCAAGATGTAAATACATCCACTATTTCATAATTATTCACAAACGCATTTTCAGTTTCATTCATAGAACCAGAAAATGCAATAATATTATTTTCATTGTCATACATTAATCCTAATTTTTCGTGATATAATCCTAATTTTTCACCTTTTAAGGAAAATGCAATTTTTATATCTAGTTTTTCTTGTGCAATTAATGTTGCTAACAAATTTAATCGTTCTTCTTCAAAATAATTTTGAGGTTCAGTTATGTATTGTAATAAAGCCCTTTCAATAATATTATCTCTTATTTCATATCCTTTATTTATTGCTTCAATATCTTCATCTGATAAATTAGGAGAAGCAATTAGTAAAATTTTTCCTCCATTATTAATTAAATTGGAAATTCCATAAGATATTTCTAGTAATGAGGAAGATGAGAAAAAACCTACACTTCTTTTATATAATTTTGCTTCTTTTAATAACGGAATGTAAAAATCAGTAACAATATTATCTCTTGGAGAACGATATTCCTTTTTTAAACTAACATCCAATAAACTCATACTTGCTCCTTTCTATAAAGTTTTTAGTGCCTTAATCAAGTAATCAATGTCTGCTTTACTCGTAAAATAACTTAAACTCACTCTTATTGTACCAGAGTATTCAAGTGAATCAATAAATTCGTGTATTAATGGTGAGCAATGATATCCAGTTCTAACACAAATATCAAATTCATCATCTAAAATTGTACCTACATCATCTGACTTGTAACCATCGATTCCAATAGAAACAACACCAAAAATCAAATCATAATCATCTGGTATAAAAACTTTAACTTTATTTAATTTTAACAATTCTGAAATCAAATACATTGTTAAGTCTTTTTCATGTTCATATACTTTTGTTTTTGATAGCCAATCTGTACTAGCATTTAATCCATACATAGCAACAATATTGCTACTTCCTGCTTCATAACCTTCTGGAAAAGAATCTGGCATATTAGGATTTAATGTGTCTGAACCTGTTCCTCCAAAAATATTCTTTTTTAAAAAATCATTTTGTAATTTTATGTATCCTGCAATACCAAATGAAGCATATAATGACTTATGACCTGCAAATACAATATAGTTAATATTACTAAAATCATCAATTTTTATTATTCCATATCCTTGAGAACTATCAAGAATATTAATTGAATTGTACTTTTTGCCTTTTTCAAATATCTCATTATATGGCAACATATATCCCGTAACATTACTAACTTGTGACAATAATATTGCTTTTGGAGAATGAAGTGCAAAAAGATTTTCTATTTTTTGCAAATCTGGTTTCCAAGTTATTTTATCAAAAGGCAATACAGACACATTAACTTTACATCTCCTTTTTAATTCTTCGAGAGGTCGTATTATAGAATTATGTTCAAATGGGCTAACATAAATATAATCTCCCTCTTTTACATCTATACCAAATATTAAATCATTCAATGCATTTGTTGCAGAGTTTGTAAATGCGATTTTTCCCGTTTTTATATTATTCAAATCAAGTATTTTTCTTCTTACATCTTCCTTTATTTCAGAAGCAACTCTTGCGACTTTATAACTGCCTCTGCCAGTATTAAAAGCATTCCTACTTCCTGTATCCAAAGCCTTATAAACAGTTTCTGGCTTTGGATATGTAGTTGCAGCATTATCTAAGTAAACCATAAAATATCACCATCCCTTACATATAATTTTTTATAATATCAACCAATATACTTATTTTTTCTTCTTCTGAAAGAGAATTACCATATTCACTTATTATTTCTTCAATATTATTTTTCATTGTATTACCAATAACTGAAATATTATCATTTGAAGTAAGGTATTTTTCTATTTTTTCATTTCCATTAATTAAGAGAATTCTATTTGATTCTTTTGAACTTTTATCCTTTCCATTTTTAACCTCTTGTATGACTTCTTTTATACTATTCATATATGTTTCTATATCAGATGGTTGCCAATCTTCAATATAATAACCTGTCATTATTTTTGAGATTTTTTCAACAACATCATTCTCATCGTGTGTAGTTAAATTTTTAATATATTCAATGAAATTTCTTGCCTTTATATCGTATATTCGTTTAGAGTTTTCAAGTTCATTATTTGAATACCATTCCTTTAATAACGAAGTAATGCTACCTTTAAATTTACTGTCAAAAACATTCTTTGTTTCTCTTATCAAAGTTCGATAATAATTTTCAATAAATTTATCAAAATAATCTTTCATTGCACTAATTTCGGCTATTACATTTTCATAATTATTAGTATTTAATATTTCAAATAAACGAGTGTAAATAAATTCATTATTATTTATATCTGGTCTTAATAACTCATCTTTTATTGTTATATATGCTTCTTTTATTTCAGGGAAATCCCTGGAATATGTATATTCCCTTATAATTCTTGGCAAAGATAAAATCCATCTTCTCATTGTATCAACTAATTTTTTCAAATTAATTCTTTGTGTATCTAAATTTGGAACACCATATAAATACATCAAGTTAGACAAATATTTTATTTTATCAGTTGTTCCTTTTTCAGTATGTATATAATATTTTTCTGGATTATCATTAATTTTTATTAAATTAGAAGAATCTAAATCAATTTCCTTATTCATAAAATATATTACAATAATATCTGAAAAATTATATAGGGACATTGCAATTAATATAGGAATTATTCCCTTTCTAATTGAATATGGTTCAGTAGTTAATATTGAGTAAAGTTTTGAAAAAGAGATTTTTGTATTTTCACTTTGTTCAATAAACTTGTTAATAACTTCAATAACATCTTTTATTGAATCACTATTCTTTTTTTCCACTATTGCCTTATATATTGTTGCTTCGGCGCTTGTCTTACTTTTTATTAAAGATTGATCATTTAATAAAATTGTATCAATAACAATATCTCTTGCTTTTTTTATTGGTGCAGTCAGGTCTTTTTTGTTAATCATTTCATTGTTAATTATTGGTGTTTTATTATAAATATTGGCACAAATATCAGATAAATAAGAACTTATATTTTTAACTTTTCTTTTAATATTATTTCTATAAATATATTCTTGAATATTCTCTTTATCAAAATAAAGTGTTACTTGTTCTTCAATCGCTTCAACAGTTTCTTTTAACATAAGATTTAATTCTGTCCCAATTTCATCATTTCCACTATTTTCTTTTACCATATAATTAATTGCTTTATATTCTTTTAGTATATTTATCAAATTCTTGCTAAAAATACTTTTTGGTATTGATAACACTACTTTATTATTATCTATTTTTGAAAAATGTTCTCTTATTTCTTGAATATTTCTAGATTCTCTAATAAGATTTATAATTATTCCATCACAGTATTCATTTTCAAGTATCAATCCAAAGTCAGAAAATGATAATAGTTCTTTTTCACTTAAATATACATTTTTAAAAAATCTTGTAATCTTATATTCTTCATTATATCTTCTTGGCAAACAATAACTTTTATTAATTACTTCATTTAATGTATCTTTTATATTAATATCATAAAATTGATTTTCAACTAATCTTTTAACCTCTTTTGATAACTCTCTGTTATAAATTGTTGAAAATTCTAATTCGTCAGTTATTTTTTTTCTTTTAATTATACTTTTTTCAATTAGATTGTTAATTGTCAACATATATTCTTCATTTGTTAAATCAAGTGACAACCTAATAGTTATATCATCTGGGATTAATGTTTCAATTTCACCAATCATATATATGATACTTAATGATTTTATTATATTTATTTCATTCTTCTCTTTTACTTTACTTAAAGCATTTTCTGATTTCATCCATACATCTTTGATAGAACTATCAATATCTTTTTTAAACAAAGGCTTAAAGTAATCATATACATTATTTATATTAAATAATCCATCACTGTTTTGCTTTATAAAACTTTTTAAACTATTAGAATCGTCATCTGTTAAAAAAGTAAATAAAGTTCTTTCATTCTGGGCGATTTTTTCTGATAATTGAATTAAAGCAAAAACTGTTATAGGATTTAATGGAAAACAGCCCTTATATAAAACTTCTTCTATATTTTCGATATTTTCAAATATCTTTATCTTTTTTATGTCGTTATAAACTGATATATTTTTTGAATACTCTTGTTTATAGTATTTATCAAAATCTTCTTTCTTTTGTAATGCATATGATACTATTTCATAATTTTGCTCAATACTTCTGTTAAAATATAATTCTTTAAATCTACCTTCCACTGTTTTGAAAGTATTTGCTTTATCTTCATCTAAAATATGAGCATATTGATTTATTGTTTTATGAGTTATACAACTCAAATGTATTTGCTCATTACTACCAGTTCTATTTGCAAGTTCTGCAAAATCTTGTAAAAGTTTCAAATCTTTCATCATATGGCTATTTTCTATATATTCTAGGAATTTACTAAACTCATCAAAAACTATAAAAATACCCGTATAATTGTATTTTGTAATTTCATGTGTCATATCTTTATATGTTTTTATAATATCAGAATTTACTAATGGATTAAACTCTTGACCGTGTAAAATGCAACTATATACATTTTTAAATATTTCATAATATTCTTCTGAATAATTTTTCAATCCCTTTTTCAAATCTTTCAAACTGCAATTATATTCTTTTAAACATTTTTTAAAATCTTCAACAGCAACTTGATACTTTTCTTCCCATTTTTCAATTACTTTAATAGCAACATCAAAATATGTATTTACGATAACATCAGATAATTCTTCACGCTCTAACGCTTCTGATAAAGCCAATAAAAAGGCTTGGTTAAGATCACCATAATTACTATTAATAATAACGGGCATTAGTCGTAACTTTCTTTCTCTTATATTTTTTAATGTATCATACAATTCCTCATCAATATTTCTTATTTTAACTATAAATTCATCAATATATTTAATATCATTTTCTTCATAATCATTTAATAAAGTAATAAGAACAAGTAACAAATGTGACTTTCCTTTTCCATAAGGTCCAACTAAGGTAGTAGCCCTGTTTTTTCCATTAACAATACTTTCTATATATTTTTTTAGCAATTCACATCCATCTTTTGTTGGTATATATTCTTTTATTTTATCAATGTTATTTATATCAAATTGTAAATTTACAGAGTATTGAAAGTTCTCATTAACTCCAACTATATCACTATATTTCATACTCTATCCCCCTTAAAATATTCTTCTACAATTTCATTGAGAGAGAGTTTCTTTTTTAAATAAACCATATTAAGTCCGGCAGTCCTATTTATAATTATAAGGTCATTTTTCTTCATTTCATCAAGATATTCATTAATTAGATTCTTATCCATATTTAATAATTTTGCTGGACTGTTTTCTTCTTTTAACAATTCATCAATGCTAATATTATCTCTGTCATCTAATAACAAGCATATAATGTAATACACTACCCAAAAAGGCAAATTTCTGATTTCAGGTCTATTTTTTTCGTATGTATCTCTATCAACTTTTTTTAGCAAGTTCAATTCTGATAAAGGACAAATAAAGTTATTTTCCGGATTATCAATTTTCTCATCAATCGTATAAGTTTTGATAATCATATTAACCTCATCTTGTAAAATATTTTCATTAAATGTTAATTTTTCATTTGTAAGCAACGCATAAAGTTTTTCGTACAATTCTCTTTTTGTAAAAGTCTTTATATTACATTTATTAAAAAACAAATTATAAATGTATGCGTCATCAACATTAGTAATCATATTAATATGAATTAACCACCAAGAAAATATGTCTTCCAGATAAGGATCATATTCATTAATAATACTTCCAAAATCAGATAGCATTATTTTTCTGTTCTTTTCTTCTATTAATTTTGTTGCGGTCATCCAATATTTTAAAGATTTAACCATATTTGTACCAATTCCAAGAATATCAGTAGCATTTTGTAATGCAAAAACATTTCCATACTCTTTTACATTTTTTATTCCTTTGGCAAGCCATCCTTCTCTAATAGAAAAGCTTTCGTGCCTTTTTAATTTCAATTTTATTTCCATAAGTTTACTCCTTATCTTGTTTTGTTCTTAACACTTTTTTCATATAGCAACCACCGCCAAAATGTTTTACACATTCTAGGCAGCCAACACACTTTTTTTCATCAATAGTGTATGAAATGTTAAATTTTTCGCCTTCTTGTATTTCATTATGTCTAATGTTTATTGCATTATATTTGCAAACACTTTCACAAGCCATGCATCCAATACAAGTTTGGAATTTAGTTATTTGATTCTTTATTAACATTTCATTAATCTTAGAGTTGCAAAAAATAGCTGTTTCTCTCAGCACTGATACTTTCAACAGATTTTGTCCAACCTTTCCAGTCAATTTTAATAAAGGTTGTTTGTCTTTTTTTCCTAAAACATACACTTCTCCTAATCGTTTGTTTCCAATATTAAAATCCAACAATCCAAAAGGTTTAAATAATTCGTATAAAGTTTCTGTGATCGGTTTATTAAGTTCAAAATTATATGCATTTTCTTCTAATACACAGGGCTTAAAGCTTAATATTGTATTATTACTATAATTCAGTCCGTTACCACCTTGTCTGGCTTTCCATCCTCCTGAAGAAACATATTCTTTTGGATCTGGTTTACCAATTTGTTTAGCAAAGTCAATCAATATATTATGAAACTTTGTATATTGTTCATTCATATAAATATTTGAAAGATACTCTGACCAATATGAGTTATTTGGGCAACACCAACACCCAACACGAGAAAATCCTTTTTTGTATGCATTATTAAATGGAATATTTCTAGTTAAAATGTATAACCAGACATCAAAATCTAGCCAATCTATTATTGGCGCAACAGTTTGTTGCTTAGTTATTTTTGCACCATTACTCTCTCTATCATATTTGCTTCTAGCAATGGATTCATTTCTTCTTAGTCCTTGAAATGTCAAGACTTTTATTTTATTTTTAAATGTTGAATCAATTTTTCTTGTAATAGAACCTGTTTTAAAAATTGTACAACACCATCTCATCATTCTGCTAGGCGGTCCTATAACTTTGCAAAGCTCATTAAAATCTTGGTCTTTATTTTTTGCAATTAACATTGGAGTTCTAGGATGCATTTTTCTAAACTCTTCAAGATAAACTCCTGTTTCTGGATATTCTAATGTTGTATCGCCATATATATGTATAATCATTTCGTTGTTTAATGCATTTATAACTAAATCACTGGTAACAGTTGAATCTTTTCCTCCTGAAAATGAAACAAACATTGAGTCATAATCATATTTTTTGGAAACTTTTTTGATATATTCGTGTGCTTCTGTCACAATAGAATTGTACCTAATTTTATTAGCCTTAATAAAATTTATAATATATCTTTGTTTAAACAAATTATCTTCATATATCTTATTTTTTTCTTTATTTTGCTCTATTTTAGCTCTGATCTCATCAGCACTTTTTCTATTAATAACATCTTTAATAACAAGCTTTATTTTTTCACCATTTACATAGTAGTTATTTCCGGAAGTATTCCATACAGATTTTTCAACAAATTCAAAAGGCTTATCTAAAATGCATTCTAATAGTAATCTTTCTTCTGCAAATACAGGTCTAACATCTGTACCGAAGTATCTAGCCTTTGAATTGCATATAGGGCAAATTTTATCAAATAGTGGTATATTGCAACTATCGCAATAAAATATTTCAGATTTATTTATATATGTACGTTCATTACATACAGGGCATATACTAGTTTCACAAATCAAACCGTCACATTTTTTGCATTCATACTTTATCACTTCAAATGGCCTCCTACTTCAGCTTGCTTTAACTTACAATAATAATTATATCATATTTTTTTTGGATAAACAATGATATTAAAAAAAGTTTATCCAGTTTTATATTATATATATTCTTTCTTAAAAACTAACAATAGTCGATTATTGTTAGTCAATATATTTCAGTATATCCCATTGATTAATTTCATTTTCATACTCGTTTTTGCTTAAATAAATACAGTTTGTTCCTGAATGTAGATAATACTTATTAACATTTATATAATCTTTGATATAACTTTCCGTCAAGTCAATATTATATTTTTCATTTATATTCTTTTTTATTTCAGAAATATAAATTTTATTTTTTGTAACAAAACTATTTATAAATTTTTCTTTGCTTGTTGAATTTATTCCTTTTATAAATAAGATGTTATTTTTAACTTTAGTTATTTTTACATTATCTATAATCATAATTATATTTTCATAAAAGCAATTAGGAAAATCATAATCAAATAATTTGCTTTTAAAATTTAAATTTAATGTATATAAGTTAAAATATTCATTTTCGGGTATTAATTTTTCTATTTTATTAACAAAATCATCTATGTCGCTTCTTGAAATTCCAATTTTGTTTAACTTTGATATTGTTATATATTTGTCTTCATCAATTTTAAATAAAGCTTTATCATATATTAACTTATATAAATAATTTGTGTATGTTGAGCCTATTCTTTTCACTTCATTCGGAACGATATAATAATCTTGATTTAAAACCTTTTCTCTAAAATAGTTTTCCAAATTGCATATACTATTTTTCATTATATAGTTACCTCTTACTTTATATCCCAACTTATTAAAATTCTGATTATTTAGCAATTCAAAATCATTAACACCAAATTCTCTTGTCATTAATTCTTTTATAGTTACATTAGAATATATATCTTCTTTTAAATATTTTTTCATAAATTCGTATTGCTCGTTTGTAAATAACGGATATTCAGTATTCAAATAATTAATATTATCTATAACACTTATGTAACTATTAAAATTTGTGAGAATGTACGATTTCATCGTATTAATCTTGTGGCCATAATTTTGATAAATGTACTCCACAAATTCATCTAATGTAATTGGTGATAATTCATGAATTTTTTCATTAATAAAGGATAATTTGCTATCACATTCTATATAAATATCGGGCATTCTGCCGAAAATAATTCTATCATCAAAATTATTTAGAATCTTTCTAAACAAATTATGCAACTCATACTCATCTCTAATATCAATTTTTTTCATAAGAATTGGATTATCTTTAAAAAATAATTCAGATGAATAAACTCCCGGCTCAATATTAAACAGTGTTTTCAGTTCTTTATAATCATACTCATCTATTTCATTATAATCATAATATCTATAAGAACTACCTAGTGTATTTAAAACAAGTGAACTTCTATTAAGAATTGCATCTATATTACGATAATCATCTATGGTAATCTTGTCTAAAGATAAATCGTTTGCATTAACAACTTCATTATAAATTTTTCTTATTTGGTCAAAACTAAGTTGATTACCATTTCCTTTAAGAATGGCTATTAATATTGATTGCTTAGTTGCGACAACATTTTCATCGTTGTAAATTATTAAATTATATTTTTTCCTTATAACATCTAACTGTTCTGGTATGATTTCGTTATTCTTAAGTATTTCATAAACTTCCATTTCGCCACGTTTATATTTTTCTTTCAAATAATTGTATGTCAATTCTGGCTCTTTAAAACAGTTGCAAAATAATTCTCTGTCAAAATTATATTTCTGAAAAATACTAGCATATTTATCTTCGGATATGTCTTTTATCTTACTAAATTCCTTTGAAAAAATCTGTCTTACTCTTTCTTTAGTTATTCCATACTCGTGGCCTATATGTTCCAATGTCATACCAGACAATTTCTTTATAACTATGTCACGATGTCCATTTTTATCTTCTATTTCTTTAATCTTTGCGTCTAACTTTTGAAATACGTTTAAGTATTCATTACCTATTTTTAATATTTTTCCATTTTGTAATAACTCATAAATGCATTTATTAATGTTGTTTTTATCTTCATTCTGTAAAATTTTATAAACGTCGTCTATCACATAATTATTAAATTTAAATTCTTTTATTAAAATTCTGTTTAATTTTTCCTTATTTAATGGTGAAGTATAACTGTTATTTTTTAAAAATATATTATATGCTTGTATAATCTGTTCAAACTTATATTGTGGAATATTATATTTCTTTTTCATATCCATATTAATATCTTCTAATCCAATATTATTTTTAATTAGGAATTTAAGATTTGTATTAGATAGACCATAATTAATTAAATCATAAATTTCAAAGGGATAATAATATTCATTTTCTTCTTTTATTAATTTTATTCCTTTTAACATTTCATTTAGTTCACTACAATCGTATCCTTTTTTTTCGACAATTTTTTTCAATAATTCGGCACTAAATCTTTTATGGCCCAGCTCATTTTTTATTACATTTTCTAAATCCGATTTGCTTATTTGAATTTTATAGCCGACACTTTTTGCCCATTTTCTCTGTGAACAAATTATTCGATTACACATTGCACCTGTTATTTTATATTTTTGAAGGTTCTCTTTATTAATATCTAATATATTTATTTTAAGACTGAATAGTTTATTAATAGTTCCAACTGATACATCAAATTTAATAAGTTCATACAATGAATTTGTTTTTTTATCCATCACTACATTTTTTGCCGCTACAATTATTTGTTGTCTTTTTTTACTTCCCTTTTTTAAAAAATTATCTATTTTATCGTTGTTTAATAATATATCATTTAAACTTATATTACTGTCATCTAAATTAATTACTGTTGACACCGATATACCATATTCACAAAGAAAATATATTGATTTCATTTTTAATTCACCTCTCTAGCATATATTATTTTTGTTAATTTTTTAACAGTTTTTAACATACTAATAGATTTTATAGCTTTATTTTTCTGTATTTCTTCATCATTTTTTATTATAGTTCATGGTTAGAGACTTTTATGTTAACTGTACCATTTTAAAATGCAAATCTACACTTTTTATCATTATTAATAGAATATTTTAGTCGAAATCCCAGCAAGCTTTCAAACTTATAAATTATATTTTATAAGTTTTTTTGCCGGAAATATATCTTGTGAACTTTTCATAACATTTTAAAACTTCATTGTAATCATTTTCAAACAAATTGTCTTTTTTATAAACATCTTTCTTTTTTATTTTTTTAAGTCCACTTGGGAAAAATCGTTTATAGTTTTCAATAATTTTTTTATACTTTAATAACACACTTCCTTCTACTAAATTTATAAATTGAACATTGCCATTAAATTTTATAAACAAATTAAAAATATCAAAATAGTCTTTTAAATTGGCAACCTTTAATATACTTTCTGATAAATATTTGTACTGATAAAAAAGTTCTTCATGTTTTGAATTTGCTACTCGAGCATTGTTAGTACTGGTTAAAAAAATACCAGTAATTTTTTTAGTTTGCTTTTTATTATATAGATGTACTTTTTTTCTTTTAATACTCATTCCATTTTGTTTAACTATTGAAAATAAGGAGTTGATAAAACTTTGTGAAATTGGTTTTTTGCTGCTAAAAACTACATCATCAACATAAACGGTCATTTTTAATCCATTTTCTCTTGCTTTTAAATAAATATAATCAAACATTCTATAGTTAATCATATAGGCTAAAATTGGACTAGTGGCTAATCCCTGTCCTATTCCGAATTCAAAATCTTTTTTTACGTTCGGATCTTCTAAAGGACAGGTACATAAAATTGTATATATTTTTGCTATATCTATATCTAATCCCATTTCTTTTTTGAAAAAACTATACACTTTATATTCTTTTATTGAAGGATAAAAGTTTTGAATATCAATCGCTAATACATAATCTTCACCTTTATGTGTTTTTGCATTAGTTTCATAAGAACGCTTTTTCATTGAAGAATGTAAGTATTCAACATCATAATTAATTACTATTTTTCTATCACTCTGCCTAATCTTATTAATAAGAGAATCAGACAAAGCTTTATTAATTTTTTTTAATGTTTTTTTCAACCATTCGTTTTCCTTTTTGATGTTTATCAACATACGGTATTTATCACGACAATAATCTTCTGGAACCTCGTTATAAATATCTAAAATAATGCTTGGATTTAAATACTTTTCTATTCTCTGAGCTTTATTTTCTTTTTTATGTTCGGGCTTTTTTATATAAAAAAACTGATAGCAACTTAATACTTCATGTCTTAAATTGTCCATATCTATATCTTTTGGAATACCTAAACTTTTTTTGATTCCATTGCGACTATTAAAATTAAATAACCTGCATTTATTTTTTAACGATTCAGAAACATTATTTTTCATTAAGACACCGACTTTCTTTCAAATAAAAAATTCTATTATAAAAATAGAATGGTCCGTTCGTTTTTAATTTAATAATCCAAGCAACAAGTTTCTCTAATAAAATTGACAATATTTCTAGAGTAATCCATATTAGTGATTTTTTCAAAAAGGAATTTTTCTTTTTCTTCTTTGAGTTTCTTTGAATTTTCAATTCAAAATTAAAATCTAGTTTTGAACTAATTTTCATTTTTCCGCCTCCTTATATAAATATTTACTGGAGGCCTCTTATCCATATTAATAAGACTATTAAAAGGAACGGGCCATCCAGCATATACCTAATATAATAGGTACTTTGCATCATTGGATATTGCGTTTATACATATACTAATCATTATAGTTGTAAATGTACTGACGCTCCCCAATAAAGGACAGCCTTATGGCTAATTGAACAACAGTGAAATAGATATACATCTACCACGAGCAAATTACGATAAGCCTTGTTACTTGCATTAAGTATACCATAAAATTTAACTGTTGTAAATTACATTATTTCAATTTTAGACAAATTTCTTCATAATAATATTAGTATATATTTTTATTGTTTATATATAATTATTTATTATTAACTATCTCATCTAATTTACTTCTTATAATACTTTCTTCTCTACTACCATTAGTAGTTAATCTTATTAATGGTATATTATATTTAGATAGAATATCATTCTTTAATATATCTCTTTCTTTTTGTTTATTATCTTCTTTATGATATTTATATCCATCTACTTCTACCGCTAATAATGGTATTTTACTTATTTTATTATATATTAAGAAATCTATATGAGTATTATGATGAGAAGCATATTTTCTTTCTTCTTCTGTTAATAATGTCTTATCTTTTATTAATATATTTAAAATTTTATTTATGTTTTCTTTTATATAAGTATACTCCTCCTGATATTACTCCTATACCTAAGATTGTGTTTATTAAACTATTATTATCCTTTTCAGCTTCACTATCATTATCTTCAATATTTTTACTAGTGGATATTATGCAACTTCCATCGTCAATCTCTGCCTTTGGATCATAGTTATCTGCTGATGGATTTTTACATCCTAGTACATAATATTCACATGTTCCATCATCTTTATTTGCCGATGAATTATAGTTCTTTGCTGTTTCATCTGTACATCCATATGTATAATAGATACAACTTCCATCATCTCTATTAGCACTAGAATTATAATTACTTGCATTTTTATCTGTACACCCATAAGTATAAGTAACTGTTGGTGTACATGTACAACTAGGACTTAAAGTACCATCATTGCAAACCAATCTTCCAGAACTACTACAGCCACTAACACCACCATGATGAGAACAACAACCTCTCGTTGCATTAACCTTTAATGGCATCAATAGTATAATGCACACTAAAATTACTATTATTTTTTTCTTCATTAAATATCACCCTACTACAAAAAAAGACGCAGCACAAAAAATCTATTAAATAGACCTGTACTAGCGTCTTTCTTTAACTAAATTAAGTATATCAAATTATTTTTATTTATTCAATATATTTTGACAATTTTTTTATTCATCATCATCCTCAGAATAATAGTCATCATCTTCTAGTTCTTCCTCTTCAAAGTTAAATGTATCATACTTCTTTTCTTTTAATAATTCTTTTTGCCAATCTTCTAAATCTTTATTATCTTTTTTATTATCATCTTGAGTATCAGTAAATGCTTTTATTAAGTTCCATATCAAACACATAATCTCACCACCTGAAATTATTATATCATAGTTTTTTGTTATATATGACTATACGATTATTTTTCTACTCTTATTTATATAATTATTTCTTTATACTAAAATAATATTAGTATATACCTACTGCTTATATATAATAGGTATCTTGGATACATTTAATTAAGATGAGTTTACTTAGCTTAATTAAACACTAATAAGACTTACATAGTAAGGCTTATAGTGGACATAATAGAAAAAAATATATAGGTATATTAAAACTAAGACTTGATACCTTAGTTTATTATTTAGTTAATGTTAATGTTTTTATTTTAAATTCTTTAGTATCATAACCCCATGGATTAGATACTAATCTTGTATTATTTATTATTATATCTTCTTCTTTATGATCATGTCCATATATCCATACTGGTGATTTATATTCTTTTACTTCTGTATAGTAACAAGAGTTATTACCCCTACTATTACTTTTATTTCTAAATGGTGGTACATGTGTTATTATTAAATCTATATTATTTGGTAAGTTATTATACCAAGATATACTATCGTTATGTAGTTTTTGTATTTTATCTTTCTTAGATAATTCTGATAAAATAAATCTAGAATCATTCTGCATAGGATAGTTATATAGTTTATCTACTAATGTTACTGGTTTATACCAAAGGGTATCTCCCGCTAATAAGAAGGTATTATAGGTATATAGTCCTTTAGTATTATTTGTTTTATCTAGTATGATTATATCGTTATTATCTTTAAATATTTTATTTAATCTATATACTTTATTCATACTATTATAGTTATATTCTTTAGCCATAGGATCAGTATAGATATATTTTATTACTGGTATATAGTATTCATGATTACCTAGGACAAATATTACTTTTTTATAGTATTTTGAACATGAATATAATAGTTCACTCACTCTATTTATATCTTCATCTATATCTCCCGCTACTACAAGGATATCTCCTTTTACTTGCATACTTATTTTATCTTGGACTAATTTATCTACTTTGGTTATGCTTTCTTTTTTACTTATGTAGTGAGTTAAGTGTAAATCTGACACATAGTCAATGTTTAATTCCATGGTATTTTTCCTTTCTAGATGCTTATATTATATAGAAAGATGCAAATTATGTCAAATAAAAAACCATTGACACTTTTATATGTCAACAGTTTATGTGGATAAGTTATTTATTATTACATTTTCTTATAAACTATTCTTCCTGTTCTTTTATTTCTTTAATAATAGTTTCTTCAAGAGTTAAATATTTAAATTTTAATTTTGGTATGTTATTCATATTTCCTCCTATTTAATTATATCATATTTTGTTTATTTTCTCACGATAATCATCATAATTACCAATATATCTAGTTATGTTCTTGTTTTTTATTTCTATTATACTAGTAGCTATTTTATTTATGAAATATCTATCATGAGATACAAATAATATAGTACCAGTAAAATCCTTTAGTGACTCTTCGAGCATTTCTCTTGTATCAATATCAATGTGATTAGTGGGTTCATCTAGGATTAAGAAGTTATAAGAATCTTGAATTAGACAGAATATTTTTAATCTTACTTTTTCCCCTCCGGATAAGTATTTTATCTTTTTATGAATGTTTTCTCCTGCAAAGAGATATTTGAATAAAGCACTTCTTAAATATTGTTCTGCCCCAATGAAATATTTTCTGGCTTCTTCTAGTACTGATAAATTAATATCTTCAAACCCTATCTCTTGAGGAATATAACCTATCTTGATATTACTTCCTAGTTTTATACTATTATTTCCTTTTAATATTTCTTTGATTAGAGTTGATTTACCAACTCCATTATCTCCGACTAGACAGAGTCTATCTTGATATTTAATACTTAAATTAAGGTTATTAAATATTTCTTTAGTACCATAAGATAGATTTAGATTATTTATTGTTAAGACATCTTTTCCTGACCTACTAGCGGTATCAAAAGTTATATTTAGTTTTTTCTTATCTTCTGGTTTATCTAACTTTTCTAGTTTTTCTAATCTTTTTTCGATACTAGCGGCTCTTCTAAAAAATATTTCTCCACCACTTGGTCCACAAAGCCTACCATATTCTTTTAATCTTTTGATACTATTTTCCATAGCGGTTATTTGTTTTTGTTGGTCTTTATAGTTTTTTAATTCTAATAATAATCTATTTTCACTTTCTTTAATATAGTAACTATAATTACCATGATATACTTCTATTCCTCTTTTGGTTAATAAATATACTTTGTTTATGACATTATCCATGAAATAGCGGTCATGTGATACTAGTATTATTGTTCCTTTATAGTTCTTTAATGTTTTTTCTAACCAAATCATTTTATTTATATCTAAGTGATTAGTGGGTTCATCTAATAACAAGACATCTGGTTCTTGTAATAATAATCTTATTAGAGATATGATGGTTTTTTCTCCTCCAGATAGGGTATTGAAATTTCTATTTAATATTTCTTCAGTTATATTAAATACTGGTAGTATTTTTTGTATCTTTGTTTCGTATTCATATCCTCCTAGGGAGATAAACTTCTCTTGCAGATTCATATACTTTGTTATTACTTTATAATCTTCAGTTAAAAGTTTATCTTCATATCTTTCTAGTTTTTCTTTTAGTTCTATTATTTCTTTGAAGGCACTATTTATATAGTCTTTTACTATTATATCTTTTTCTTCAGGTATTTGACTTAAATAGCCTATACTTATATTATTTCTTATTGAAAGGGAACCGGAATCTATACTTTCTTGGCCTGCGATTATTTTTAGTATTGTACTCTTTCCACTTCCATTTGTTCCAATTAAACCTACTTTTTCTCCTTTTTGTACTGTTATATCTATATTATTTAATACTAAGTCAAAACCAAATGACTTACATACTTTACTTATATTTATATCTATCATAATATTCCTCCCATCAAAAAAAGTTATATGAATATATTGCATCCATATAACTTCTATTTATATATATAGATGCAGGCACGACAAAAACTCACACCCACATCTCATTTTTTTTACTTTTATTTTTGATGAGATAAAGGTGTGATATTTATAGTAAACATGATTACATTACCTACATATTTATACATAAATATCCCTCCACTTATAATATATTATAGTTTTTTACTTTTGTCAATTGTTTTTACACTGCAAGCCATTTGTCTTGCTAGTGTTATTTGGAGCCTAGTGGGTCTCCAAATAAGTATCAACCATACTTATTATATATAAGCATTAAATATATACTTAAAGTAGTTTATTATTGGTATTTTTTTTACTATTTTGAGTATAATAATAATGCAATATATTTGATTTTTTATGATAGTTATAGTATCATTGTATTACCGGAGAGAAATCTCGTCAGGTCGATAGCTCAATGTCGATTTTATTAAATTAAGTGTATGTTAAGTACACCCGCTTGAGCTGGGGAGAGACTACTAGATAGTCTCTTTTTTTTTTAGTTATCAACAAATATTGTTGATAACTATTTTAAATCTATATCAAAGGAATAGTCATAGCTTATTTTTTCACATTTATTAGTATCTATAAAGGCTTTTTCTTTATGAGAATAATCCACTATTTCTTTAGCATTATAATTTTTAAAATATTTTTTTACCTTATCTAATACTTCTAATTCTTCGTTGGTAAATAAATCTTTATTAAACTTTTTCTTTGATGTTATTTCATAATATTCTTTAGATGGAGTTATTACTGACTCATAGTCTATTATATCCTCTTGATATCCTTTTGATAATATCACTTCAAAACCATCTGGTACGGGGCCAAAAGGTAGTTTACAATATTCTAGTCCGGTTATTGATTTACAGTTTTCTTTATAAAATAAGAAATCAGCGTAAAACATTTCTTTTAATAATTTTGTTTTTAATATTGTATTATCTGCAAGAAAGATAATCATATTATATACTTTTTCTTTATTAAACTTAGTATAACCGTTATACTCTGTTGGGTTATATTCTTCACTTAGCAATAATTGTTTTTCATTATTTGCTAAAAATTCAGATATCTTATTATTAATTTTATTATATTCTTTATCGGTAAATTGTATTTTGTTGGCTTCAACTAAATTTGCTATTATTTCTGGATTAGCTATTAAAATTTTTATTAATATTAAATAACTATCATTTGGTATAGATACTCCTTTTTCATAACTTATTAATGTCTTTTTAGCACATCCTATTACTTTAGAAAATAATTCTTGTGATAAATTATATTTTTTTCTTAAGGCTATTATTTCTTCTTTAGTTACACCATATAATTTATTATATATTTCTATACCTTTTTCAGAGGCAATATTATCTAGCTTTTCATCATATACTAAATTATTACATTTTGAGCAAAATCTTCTATCTGAATTAAATTTTATTTCTTTTCCTTTTATTTGGTAGATATGTTCATGATTCTTAATATAAGTATCTGTACTACCACAATTATCACATCTCATAGTATCCTCCTATTTATAATCTAAATGAAATGATAAGCATACTGTCATTTCTTTATTATTATATTCTTCTATCTTTAACTTAATATATACTCTATTTCCATTAATATCTTTTTTAAATACTAGTGAATTTTCACTTTTTGAATAAAAAGGCTTATAATCTTGAACATAGTTATATGAAGATAATGTTAATATTTCTTGCCATGCTAAACTTTCAGTTATTCCAATTTCTAACAATTCTTCAAGATAATCTCTATCTTTTCTATTAGCAAATCTTTTATTTCCTTTAGTTATTAACTTTTTCATTTTTGTTAGTAGTTTGAGCTGCTCCCCAGTCATACAATTCCCCCTTATGTTTATTTTTTTATTACATAATATATCTTTTCCTCTCTGTTTCAATGGTAACATATGTAACCTATTTTTGTCAATATGTATTTTATACTTTTACATATTTTTTTATCACTACCTGTGATATAAGAAAAACTATAGACATTAATCTATAGTTTATATAAATACTTTTATTTCAGAGGTATTTAACTCTGAAATATTTTTGAAAAACTTTTGGCTTTCAAAAGCCTCGAACAATGTAGTGTGAGATGAATATACTATTATCTACTTCTACCTTTAGATGATAATAGTTCTTCTCTTAAACTTCTATAGTATTCAATACAATTAACATATCTAT
>ERZ857969.2084-NODE-2084-length-24319-cov-3.892804_pt1 | contig 24319 bp, 22 predicted proteins | sample MGYA00519864_ERZ857969 | MGnify/ENA primary metagenome ERZ857969 (study PRJEB31778, sample SAMEA3449382) | human gut metagenome | biome: human gut; feature: human-associated habitat; material: faeces | place: United Kingdom | collected 2010/2012 ... | reverse complement strand
GAACCTCTGCATGTGCTGTTGGATCATTATTTTTTATTACTTGATTATTGGCTACAGAAATAATATTTCCTTCTTTATCTGTTATAACAGCACCAAATGGACCTCCTTCTAAATTTCTCATTCCTTTATTTGCTTGTTCTTTTGCTAATTTCATATATTCGTTCATCTTTATCCTCCTACATAACATATAATAATATTGTAAAAAATTGTAGTAAACTACCTAATAATATAAATAAATGGAAAATTGAATGCATATACTTATGTTTTTTACCTAAGGCATAAAGCACTGCTCCTATTGTATAAGCTAATCCTCCTAGTAATAATAGTACAAATCCGAGCTGTTCCAAGTAGACTTGGTAACAAATTTATTTTAAATATAATGCACCAACCCATTACTAAATAGCAAATCATAGAAAATACTTTAAACTTTTTTATATCGATAGAATTTAAAATAATGCCTAATATTGCCATAAACCAAATAATTCCAAATATAGTCCACCCAAGTGCCGTATCATACTCTCTAAATGTACATAATGCAAATGGTGTATACGAACCTGCAATTAGTAAATAGATCGAACAATGGTCTAGTATTTGGAAAACTTTTTTTGCCTTTCTTTTTGGGTTTAGTCCGTGGTATATACTAGACATCGTATACAAAATTATCATTGTAGCACCATATATAGAACCACTTACTATGCCATAAACATTTCCATTTATTGACGCAAACACTATACATAAGACTAGTGCAACTACACCAAGCACTCCACCAACAATATGTGAAGTCATATTAAAAATTTCTTCTCCCTTTGTATATTTAGGAAGAATTCTATCTCTTAATTTTGTTCTTTCCATAACCCTCCTAACAAATATCTAAATATTTTTTTAAATCTTCCAACTTTGATTCTGTTTCGGTAATACCTTCTTTATATAACGCTTCTAGTTTTGTCTTATTTTTTTCTAAACGGTCTACTGTTACTTCTTTTTCTGGTCTTATTATAAAAATTTTTCCTTCTTTTTCTAATTCTATTAATTCATCTTGCAATTTATTATATCTTTCTGGCATTGTATTCAATTTATTTATTAATTTTGGATATTTATGATATGCAATTTTATATAATTTTTTCATCTTATTTGATGTTGTTGGCTTTCTGTATTTTTTGTCTCTTGTTAAAACTACAACAACTTTTTCATATCCTTCTTGTAAAGCCCATTTTACTGGTATACTATCTGTTACTGCTCCATCTAGATAATGATTTTTATTTATTTCTACCATAGCTGAAGCAAGTGGCATACTAGAAGAGGCTTGTGCAGCTTTAAATAAATTATCACAATTGTCTTTTTCTAAATACTCTGTTTCTGCTTTTTCACAATTAGTTGTAACTATTATAAATCGTTGTTTTGCAGCTTCAAATGCCTTATAGTCAAAAGGAACTTTATTTTCGGAAATATCTCCAAATAAATAGTCATATCCAATTATTCCTTTATTTTTTCTAATTGCTTTTCTTCCTATGTATTTTGGATCATCACAATATTCTAAGTTTATTTTTGCAGATCTTCCTTCTTGCTTAGTTATATAACTCATTGCATTTAATGCTCCTGCTGAAACACCTGCTACGCATTCAAATTCCATATTATGTTTTAAAAATGTATCTAATACACCAGATGTATACATTCCTCTTAGTGCCCCACCTTCTAATATTAGTGCTGCTTTTATCATTTTTGCCTCCTAAAATTTTTATAATATTTATTAATTTAATGCAAATATTCCATGTTAGTAGTAAATTTGCTAAAGTTTTTAATAATGTTTCTATTGTATCACAAATAACTTATTTTAGTGTAAACTTTTTGTAAATTTTTTATTTTATTGAACTTTATGTAAATTTGTTGTATAATATTTACATGTGCAACTGTTGATAATACTAAAAGGAGGCTCTATTTATGAATAAGGCAAATGAATTAAAATTAAAAGAGCACATAAAAAAGCTTGTAAAAGAACAAGTTGAATTGGAAGTAGCAGCTCGGTTAAAAGAACAGGTTGAATTGGAAGTAAATGCTAGGTTAGACGAGTTAAAAGCTGAACTTAACCTTCCTCCTGTCGAAATATCTTTAAAGCAATATTTAATAAACTTAGGAGTTGGAAAAACTCGTTGGGGTAAAGGTTTAGAATGTACACTATTTGCTATTGAATATTACCATGCAAATAATGTATCACCTGGAAAGCAGTTTTATAAAGTTCTCGAGGAAAACGGTTTTTCTGAAAGAGAATTGCGTTCTGCTAAAGAAGCCGCCTTTAGAACGAAAACTCCTCTTTATAAAAGAATTTTTGAGCGCTTTGAAGGTTTTACCAGAGCTCCTACCAATACACAATTCGTAAAAATTGTAGAAGGCTATTATTATAGTACTTATAATAATTAAGTCAAAAATTCACCAGTAAAACTTTTTGCTTTACTGGTGAATTTTTTGTGTAATGAAACTGGAATTTTAGTTGCTGTCCCCCTAGTCCGATATATAACCAACTAATCTTGTCTTAGAATATCCCTAAATGCTCTAATAATATTTTTGTCCCTATACTACGAATAAAATACCCATATATATTGCATATAGTATTAAATATATTGCTCCATTCATTCTGCTCATTTCATTTTTAGGTGGTATTACTGGAAATAAAGATAGTACTAACATTGCGATTATTAATATTATCATTTGTATATTATATGTACAATTATATGCTAATGGAGAAATTACTGCTGAAACTCCAATAATGAATAATATATTAAATATATTTGATCCTATAATATTCCCTATAGCAATATCACTATTTCCTTTTATTGCTGCTGTAACACTTGTTACTAGCTCTGGTAAGCTTGTACCTATTGCAAGTATTGTTAACCCTATTATTTTTTCACTTACATTAAATTGTCTTGCAATTATTAAAGCATTATCTACAGTTAAGTCTCCACCAATTTTTAATCCAATAATTCCTAATATAATAAATATTATGTTTTTTGCTATCGGTATTTTTTTGCTCTCTGTTTTTATTTCGACAACTGTATCTTCTTCGTCAAATTTTTCTCCTTTTTTTGCCATTACAATTGTATATATTATAAATAATACAAATAAAATAATTAACACTATTGCTTCACTTTTTTGTATTGTTCCTGCAGTGTTACAAAATATCATAAATATAATTGTAACAGCTAAACACATTGGCATTTCTATTAATCTTGTTTCTCTTTGAAATTTTATTGGTCTTATTAACGCTGACAGTCCTAAAATTAATAATAAATTACATAAATTACTTCCTATAATATTACCTATCGACATATCTGCATACCCATTTATACTAGATGTAGTACTCACAAATAACTCTGGCATCGAAGTTCCTATAGATACTATTGTTAGCCCTATTATTATTTCGGGTATATGGAATTTCTTTGCTATATTGCTACTTCCTTCTACTAAAAAGTCTGCTCCTTTTATAAGTAATATAAATCCTAAAATTATTAAACCTATTGATACTAACATATTTCTTCTCCTTCCTTATTTTAAAGTACAAAAAAAGCAATCGCAAGATTTTTAACTGTAAGTGCAAAAATCTAACATTTGCTATATTTTTTTACTATATATAAAAGAGTAACAACGTTTTTTATGTTATCATAAATCTTATTCTTTGTCTAGTAATTTATATAGTGAATTATTACAGTAAACGAAACAATGAATTAAGTTTTAATAGTGTTATGAATCAAATTATAGAATATGGTTTAGAAAACTTGGAAGAAAATTAGATTTTGTATTGTTTTGTATATAAATCGCGAGGAGTTAGATAAATAGTGCTAAAAGTAAAATATTCTAATCAATTAAAAAAGACTACAAATTAATAAATTATACTAAAGTTCGAATTTATATAAATATTCACTTGATTTTAATTTTTTTACAAAAATTGCTCCAAACTTTTCATAATAATTTTTTAAAGTTGTTTTTAAATATATAGTTTTAAACTCCCTCTTTTTAGCTTCATTTAATATAGCATCATTTAATAATTTTGAATATCCATGATTCCTATATTCCTTTTTTACATACATAGTTGAATACCAAGGTGTTAGCGATTCTTCTTCTTCGCAATCTGATGGAAAAATTGATATAAAGCCAATTAATTTATCTTTGTCGATTAAAATCAATTTACAAAATGACTTATAAAAAAACATATTCTTTATTTTTTCTTTTTTTCTTTCAATTCTTGTATCTCTATTATTTTCCTTATTTTGAGCCCATTCTTCGTATTCTAGTTTTGCAACTTCATCTAAATATTCCAATTTATTTTTAAGGTTATATATTTCCATATTTTTCTCCTTCTTCACCTCAAATTTGATGCCTTTTTATTATATAAAAAAAGAATACCAACTTCTATAATCGTTGATACTCTAATTATTGGCTGGGCTGGCTAGATTCGAACTAGCGCATGCCAGAGTCAAAGTCTGGTGCCTTACCGCTTGGCTACAGCCCAATATATAATTAACTTCACCCTATTTCTACCCATATGTTTTGTAAAAATCTGGGGTGAGTACTGGGATTCGAACCCAGGATCTCCAGTGCCACAAACTGGCGCGTTAACCAACTACGCCATACTCACCATCTCTTGTGAACATTTATTATTTTAAACTATTACCTATCACTTTGTCAACTCTTTTTTGAATTTTTTTAAATTATTTTTTTATTTTATAAAATTTTCACTATTAATACAAGATTTTTTAACATCGTTGTTTTATATCTTTATTTTTTTACTTTAAATTATTAAACTTATTGGTCTTGCTAGCAAAAGTATTTTATTTACATAAATTGATTTTTTATGTTATCTGTGCTATAATATTTACAGTTACAAAAAATTTTAACTAGTAGGAGGAAAAAGTTATGCGGAAAAGAAAATTAGTGGTAACCTTGTTAGCAACAGTTGTAATTTGTGGAGGAGGTATTGCAGTTCTATCTAGTTCGGAACCAAAAAACGTCTTAGCAAGCGTTGAAGCCGAACTGTCTGAACCAATTGAGGAATATGAAATGTACTTAGTTCAAGATAAACCAGACATAAATGTATTTTCTGTTAGGCAGGATAAAATGCTACTCTTAATTACAACTCCTGATGTTTCAAAGATGTATTGTAGTGTGTACACGAACGAAATCATCGGAACTCCAGTTGCATTAGCTGATGATTTATCTGCTGTTTTAATTGAAAATGACGAAGGGAAATTCGTCCTTTCAACATCAGACAGTGAAAATCTCGATGAAGAAACACTAATCACTCCATTTGATGAATCAGATACTTCTTTAAAATGGATTGATCTTTATTATTAATTCCAATTAACGCAGAAGGAACATATGCATATCTTACAGCATATGTTCCTTCTTATTTTTGCTTTAACTAATCATAAACACCCATTCACAGGCGGTTGTGATTAGTTATAATATAAAAATCTTATAAAGACTTTTTACTCACATTTATTTATCATCAATATTCAATATTCCTAAATCATATTTTTTTGTAACATAAATTTGTAACATTTTTTGAAAATTTGTAATATACTCAGAGAAATTGGCAAAAAAACAGATGATTAGATATATATCCTCTAATCATCTATATAAGCCACTTTCAGCACTCTCACTTTTTCTTATTTTCTGTGAGTTTGTAATAAAAACTATATTTAATTGGTGCGGATGAGAGGACTCGAACCTCCACGCCGTTGGCACTGGTTCCTAAGACCAGCGCGTCTGCCAGTTTCGCCACATCCGCATTAGCTTTAACATTACTAATAATAGCATATTAAAACTAAAATTGTCAAGTACTTTTTTATCATTATTCTTCAAAATTTAATTTTTCAAAAAATAAATTCATAGAATGCTTCATATTACTATATTTTACGTTCTTAATATTTTTTCATAATAGAAATATTAATTTTCATTAGCTATATGTGCAATTTTTATTGCATCTTCTATAGTATCTACAGCACAAATAAAGCATTTATTGTGGCAAAATCTTGCTGTTTTCACATTTGTCACTCTTTGTAACTCTTCGCCTTGAAGTCCTGCCCACTCATTAGGGAATAATTTTCTGCTAGAAAAAGAACCTAATTTTTCTGGAACAGTATAAATGTTGTACCCGCCTCTATTAGATGGAAAAACAACAAAATTTATTAATTTTGCTTTACTATTATTTGATTCTAGTAAAAATTCTTTCCAAGGAAAAAACTTTTCTAAAACCATAATTCCATCCTTAGAATTTTCTATTGCAATATCTACTTTTTCTTTAGCTTTCACTTTAGAAACAGTACTTTCAATAGCATTGTTGAATATAATTTCAGCTATTTTTAAAGCTTCTTTAAACTTAATATCTGGGTCTATCTCTTCATCCCAATTCGGATTAAATTCAGATATTATGCCAGCTAACTGTACTAATTTATAATCCACATTTATATCTGGTATTTGCCCATTATCACTAGCATCAATATACTGTATTAAGTTTTTATCTAACATTTTCCAAATCTCTTCTGTGTAATTTTTTTCGTATTTTTTAATTATCTCTTTTCCAAATTTTTTCCAAACTAAACCACAAGAAGAATATTTTACGCCATTAGCTCTTTGTCCATTTCCTCCAAATTGATGATGATCTAATTCTCCTCCACCTACATCATAAATATATTGCTCTCTTGTAGCTTTTTCAAGATTAGATGTTCTACATACTATAACTTTTGGCAATAATTTAGAAAACATTATAGTAGAAAATATTTCATCACAGTGAAAAGTTCCATTATGTGTTATGCAATTTGCCTCTTCTATATTTTTAGTAATTTCTATATTCATAATTTCCTCCGTTTTTTTAATTATATCATATAGTATTACTTTATTATACACCTACTGTTGTGAAACCATTGTCAACATGAATAATTTCTCCTGTAATTCCAGAAGACATATTGCTAAATAAAAATGTTGTTGTATCTCCAACTTGTTCTATTGTAACATTTTTATGCATTGGAGCTTTTTCTTCTATTACATCTAATATTGATCCAAAATCTTTAATTCCTTTTGCAGATAAAGTTTTTATTGGACCTGAAGATATTCCATTAATCCTAATACCTTTCTTTCCTAAATCTTGTGCTAAATAACGAATACTTGCTTCAAGCGCTGCTTTTGCAACCCCCATTACATTGTATCCAACAACTGCTTTTTCTGATCCATAATATGTATATGTAACAATACTTGCTCCTTCATTTAAAACATCTTGCATGACAGCTTCATTTACTATCTTTACTAAAGAATATGCGCTTACGTCACATGCATGAGCATAGCCATTTCTTGATGTATTTATGAAATCATTTCTTAAATCATCGGTAAAAGCATGTGCTATACTATGTAATATTCCATCTATTTTTCCAAAGTCCGCTTTAATAGCAGAAAAACAATCTCTTATACTTTCATCTGAACCGGCATCACATGGATATAATTTTGTTCCTGGAAATTCTTCTAATAATTTTGCTAATTTTTCTGAACCTTCTTCTGGATTATATGTACAAATTAATTGTGCTCCATTATCATGTGCAGATTTTGCTGCTCCCCATGCAATACTCCATTTGTTTCTTACACCCATTAATACTAATTTTTTATTTTCTAATAACATAATCTTATTCCTCCATCTTTCCTATTTTTCTATACTTTTCATATCTAAGATTTAATAAATCTTCTACATCTAACTTGTCTAATTTGTTTAATGTTTTTGTTATGTATTCTTTCATTTCTTTTGAAACAAACTCTAAATTTTCTTTTTTATCATCTTTTTCTTTTATGATGTCATCTATTATACCTAATTTTTTTAAATCTTTTGCTGTAATCTTCATTTTCTCGGATGCTTCTTTATTTTTAGTTGCATCTTTATACAAAATACTTGCAAATCCTTCTGGTGATAAAACTGAATATACGCTATTTTCTAGCATTGCAATCTTATCTCCAACACAAATTGCTAATGCTCCTCCACTAGAACCTTCTCCTATTACTATAGAAATTATAGGTGTTTTTAATCTTGACATTTCCATTAGACTTCTTGCTATTGCTTCTCCTTGGCCTCTTTCTTCTGCTCCTATTCCTGGATAGGCACCTGGTGTATCTACAAGTGTAATTACCGGTCTATGAAACTTTTCTGCTTGTTTCATAAGTCTTAGAGCTTTTCTATATCCTTCTGGATTCGTCATTCCAAAATTTCTTTCCATTTTTTCTTTTGTTGAACTACCTTTTTCTTGACCTATAATTGTAACTGCTTTTCCATTTATTCTTCCTATTCCTCCAATTATAGACTTATCATCACCAAAACATCTATCACCATGAAACTCGATGAAATCGTCTACAATGTTTTCTATATAATCTTTTGCTTTTGGCCTTTGCGAATCTCTAGCAAGCATAACTATATCCCAAGCTGTTTTTTTAGCCATTTTTTCATCTCCTTTCTAACTTTTGTGTAATTCTAAAATTTGTGCCAATGTTTTTTTCATATTTTTTCTTTCTACAATTTTGTCTATAAACCCATGCTCTAGCAAGAACTCTGCTCGTTGAAATCCTTCTGGCAATTTTTGCTTTATTGTTTGTTCTATAACTCTTGGACCTGCAAATCCAATTAAAGCATTAGGCTCAGCTAAGATAATGTCTCCTAAACTTGCAAAGCTTGCTGTAACACCTCCTGTTGTTGGATCTGTTAGAACTGTTATGTTTAAAAGTCCACAATCATCTAATTTAGAAACTGCTGCAGATGTCTTTGCCATTTGCATTAATGACACCATTCCTTCTTGCATTCTTGCTCCACCTGACACACAAAAAATTATAAATGGTAGTTTTTCTCTAATTGCATCTTCTATTGCAAGTGTTATTTTTTCACCAACAACACTTCCCATACTTCCCATTAAAAAGTTCCCATCCATTACAGCTATAACTGTTTTATTTCCATGTATTTCGCCAATTCCTGTTGTAACGGCTTCTTGAATTTTTGTTTTTTCTTGTAATGCTTCTATTTTCTTAATGTATCCTTCAAATTCTATCGGATTGGTTAATGGCATTTTTTCATGAGTTTCTATAAAGGTTCCTTCATCTATTATTTGTTTTATTCTCCTTCTTGCAGATATTCTAAAATGTTTACCACAATTTGGACATACACTAAAATTTTTATGTACATCATCTTTATATAAAATTTCTTTGCACTCGTCACATTTTACCCATTTTCCTATAAGCATATCTGCTGCTTTAGTATTTTTTTCTATTTTCTCTTCTTTGTTTATTTTCTTTATTTTATCTATTACCATGGTCTATTTTGTTCCTTTCTATTCCTATGGTTTTAGTTATTATATATTTTCTTTTTATTTTTTTCTATTAGTATGAGTAGTCAGTTTATATGTTTTTAATAAAATAAAGTACCCATTTTTTAACTCTACTTTTGTGTATAGTTAATTTTAAGGTACTTTTTATTAGTTACATATTATATATTTTGGAATTATCTATAACTCAAATTTTCTATTCAAAGTTTTCCCAATCCTATATATCATACAACTCCTTCTTAGAATAATGTGTATGTAAATATTTATGAGAGACTTCACTTCCTGGCTTTTGTAAAAATTCTTCATACATTTGCTTTATAACAGGATTTTCGTGTGATTTTCTTATAACACTTTTTTCATCAATTGAATACAATGCATCTGATCTTAGCTTTCTAATATCTATCTCACTTCGAGTTTTAGAATTTTTTATAGGTTGACCTCCACCCATTATACATCCTCCTGGGCAAGCCATTATTTCCACAAACTGATAGTCAGCCTTTCCTTCTTTTATTTCGTCCATTATTTTTCTGGCATTACTTAAACCACTTACTACTACTGCTTTTACCTTTTTTCCAGCAATCTCTATAACAGCTTCTTTTCTTTCTTTTCCGCCTCGTACAGCTTCATATTCAAACTTAGGCAAATCTTTGTTTTTCAACACATCTGCTGCAGTTCTTAAAGCTGCTTCCATAACTCCACCTGTTGTTCCAAAAATAGCCCCTGCGCCAGTCGCTTCACCCATTGGTTCATCAAATTTATCATTTTGAAGCTCTGTAAATTCTATATTTGCTTGTTTTATCATCCTAGATAATTCACGTGTTGTTATTACATAATCAACATCTCTAATTCCTTCTACTTCCATTTCTTCTCTTTGACATTCATATTTTTTTGCAATACATGGCATAACAGAAACCATACATATCTTGCTTGGATCTACATTATATTTCTTAGCATAATATGACTTTACCATTGCACCAAACATTTGATGTGGCGATTTGCAGCTAGATAAATGTCCTAATAAATCTGGATAATTCTTTTCTGCAAATCTTACCCAGCCAGGGCTACATGATGTAATCATCGGTAAACCTTCTTGTTTTTCGAAACGTTCTATAAATTCGTTTGCTTCCTCCATAATAGTTAAATCTGCACCTGTATTTGTATCAAATACTCTATCAAATCCTAAACTTTTTAGCGCAGACACCATTTTTCCTGTTACATTTGTTCCAACAGGCATATCAAACTCTTCTCCTAATGCAACTCTAACAGCTGGTGCAGTTTGAACAACAGTATATATTTCTGGATTTTTTAAGTTTCTCCATACATCTTTAATATATTCCTTCTCTTTCAAAGCTCCTGTTGGGCATGCTTCTATACATTGGCCACAAAATGTACAATTAACATCTGCTAAACTATTATCACCAACTGTAGAAATACAAGATTCAAATCCTCTATTAATACAATCTATCGCTCCGATTTCTTGTACATTTTTACATGCAGCAACACATCTTCTACATAAAATACATTTATTAAAATCTCTCATTATTGCAGGTGATTTATCATCTATTTTATGGCTAGTCATTTCACCTTCAAATTCTACATGTTGCACATTAAATTTAACAGCTAAAGCTTGCAATTCGCAATTGCCACTACGACTACATGTTAAGCAATCTCTATGATGATTAGAAAGTATTAAGTCTAATATAACTCGTCTAGCTTCCATAACTGCTTGTGAATGTGTATGTACAATCATTCCTTCTTCAACCTTTTGAATACAAGATGTTGCAAAACCTTTTCTTCCTTCAACTTCTACAATACACATTCTGCAGTCTCCTACTTCATTAATATCTTTTAAAAAGCATAATGTAGGAATATCTATACCCACTTGTTTTGCAGCTTGCAATATGGTAGTTCCTTCTTTTACTTTAACTTCTTTATCATCTATTTTTAAAGTTATCAAATTACCTTCCATTTTATTTCTCCCTTCTTAGTTGTTAATAGCTTTAAATGGGCATTTATCTATACAAGTACCACACTTAATACATATATCTGGATCAATTTTATGTGGTGTTCGTGGCTCTCCTGTAATAGCATTTACTGGGCAATTTCTCTTGCAAATACCACAACCTTTACATTTTTCTTCATCTATCTGTATTTTTGCTAAAGCTTTACATTGACCTGCTCTACATTTTTTATATTTAATATGTTCCATATATTCATCTCTAAAATATTTTAATGTACTTAAAACTGGATTTGGAGCAGTTTGACCAAGTCCACATATTGCAGATTTTTGAATATTTAGTGCCAATTTTTCTAATTTATATAAATCCTCTTCTTCAGCTTTTCCTTCACACATTTTTTCTAATATCTCTAGCATTCTTTTTGTACCAATTCTACAAGGTGTACATTTTCCACAACTTTCACTAACAGTGAAGTCCAAATAAAATTTTGCAATATTAACCATACATTTAGAATCATCCATAACAATAAGACCACCAGACCCCATCATAGAACCAATACTTGCAAGTGATTCATAATCTATTGGAGTGTCTAAATGTTCTTTTGGAATACATCCACCAGAAGGTCCACCTGTTTGAGCTGCTTTAAATTCTCTACCATTTGGTATTCCTCCACCTATATCAAATACAATTTCCCTTAATGTAGTTCCCATAGGCACTTCTACTAGTCCAATATTATTTACATTTCCACCTAAAGCAAAAACTTTAGTTCCTTTAGATTTCTCTGTTCCTATACTTGCATACCATTTAGAACCATTTAAAATAATTCTAGTAACATTTGCAAAAGTCTCTACATTATTAATTAATGTTGGCTTTCCCCATAAACCTGCATTTGCTGGATACGGTGGTTTTACACGTGGTTGCCCCCTTCTTCCTTCTATAGATTCCAAAAGTGCTGTTTCCTCGCCACAAACAAATGCACCTGCACCTAATCTTATTTCTATACTAAAAGAGAAATTTGCGCCAAAAATATTTTCACCAAGAAAACCATAATCTTCTGCTTGTTTTATTGCAACTTTAAGTCTTTCTACAGCTATTGGATATTCTGCCCTTACATAAATATAACCCTTATTAGCGCCTATACTGTATCCTGCAATTTCCATAGCTTCCAAAATGCTATGTGGGTCGCCCTCTAAAATACTTCTGTCCATAAATGCACCTGGGTCACCTTCATCTGCATTACATACAACATATTTTTGATTTCCCTCAGCTTGCTTTGTAAATAGCCATTTTCTTCCTGTAGGAAAGCCTGCTCCACCACGACCTCTTAAACCAGATTCACTAATCTCATTTATTACATCATCTGGTGACATCTCTTTTAAAACTTTTTCTAAAGCTTTATATCCATCAAACGCTATATATTCGTCTATTTCCTCTGGATTAATAATTCCACAATTCTTTAAAGCAATACGTTTTTGCTTTTTATAAAAATTAAGCTCATCTAATCTATTAACTATTGTTTTATCTATATCTTTACATAATAGTCTTTCTACAATTTTGCCATTTTCTATGTGTTTTTCTATAATTTCCTCACAATCTTCAGGGTTTACCATAGCATAAAAGGTATCCTCTGGTCTTATTATTACAATAGGTCCTTTGGCGCATAACCCAAAGCATCCCGTTTGAATAACTTTAACATTTTGGATACCTTTTTCTTTTATTATTCTTTTAAAATTCTCTATAATTTTTGGTGACTTTGAAGAAGTACAACCTGTTCCCCTACATACTAATATATGTTTTTCTTTTGTGCTTGCCTCTATATTAACTCTTAAATCTAATTCTTGTCTTTTTTTATTTCTTATTTCATTAATCTCTTCTAAAGTTTTCATATTTTCTCCTTTCGATAAATTATGTTTAATCTTCTTTTTTCATATATTCATCTAATACTTCATCTAATTTTTTAACAGTTGCTTTACCATATACTTCATTATTTACAGTAAATACTGGTGCTAATCCACACGCACCAACACATCTTGTTGCATCAATAGAAAACTTGCCATCTGGTGTAGTTTCTCCTTCTTGTATTTGTAATCTTTCTTTTAGTCTATCTAGCAAAGCTTGCGAACCTTTAACAAAACATGCTGTACCTAGACATACTGATATATTATATTTACCTTTGGGTTTTAACGTAAAACGAGAATAAAATGTTATGACACCATAAATTTCTGCCATTGGAATGTTTAAATAATTAGATATTTCAATTTGTGATTGTTTTGGAATATAACCATATTTTTCTTGAACTTCATTTAGAATTTGAATTAAATTTGATTTTTCTTGTGAATATTTTTGTAGTAATTCTTTCATTTCTTCTGATAATTTTTCTTCCATACAATTTTTTTCGCCCATATATTCCTCCATTCTTGTACTTTTGGTACGAAATTTTATTTTGCATTTTATATAAAATATTATGCTATTTTAGTATGTTTTAGTAATTATATTTTCGTTAAAAATATACGGTTTCATTATATCAAAACTTACAAAATTATACAATATTTTTATATAATAAAAAAATACTTAATCTATCAAAATTGATATACTAAGTATTTTATATTTTATTTGTGCCCTATTGAATTTTGTATTTTTTATTTAGTAAATTAAAAATTATCATAGTCAAAATAGTATGAAGAATCGTAATAATTTTCATTTTCTATTATGTCTGTTATGCTACTTGTAATTCCCATTGCAAAGCCAAAGATTATAAACACTATTAACATAAATATGCAAATTACCAAACCTGTAGCTCCTGTTGCTATACCTGCTATAGACATACCTTTTTTACTTGACTTTATTCCTAATATTCCAAACACTAGTGCCAAAATTGCACAAGGTATTGATATATACCAAACACATGAAAGAACTAGTGCTACAATTCCAAGAACTAAAGCTGCTATACTAAAACCTTTTTTATCATTAGCTTGTTTTGCATTATTTTCCATATTATTTGTAGCTTGCTTAGTGTTGTTTATTGGTTCATTATTTGTTACTACATTTACTGGTTCTTGTTTCATTATTTCTTGAGTTGTATTTTCTTTTTGAGTTTCTTTATTAACATTATTTTCGTCCATACAAATCCCCCCTCATTTTAATGATATATTTATGTTATTAGCTATTTTATCTACATAAATTAGCAATTTTAGATAGATATTTCTTACTATCAATAATTTTCTTATTTAGAAGTTGCTATCTTCTAAGTAATAATTATAATCATTATTTGTTAATTCATCTGTTACACCTTTCAAAATAGCAAAACCGAATAAAAAAACAGCTACAATTAATAGTATAGAAATTACCATACCTATAGCTCCTGTTGTTATACCTGCTATAGACATTCCTCTTTTTGATGATTTTAATCCTAATATTCCAAATATTATAGCTAGAATTGCACAAGGTATTGATATATACCATATGCAAGAAAGAACTAATGCTACAATTCCAAGTACTAAAGCTGCTATACTAAAATTTTTCTTTTTGTTTTCTATTGCATTTGATTCTGCTGTATTTAAGTTTTGATTATTGTTTAAGTTGTCTGTATTATTTTCCATAATATACCTCCTCTTATTTTCATTATATTGTGCACTTACAATTATTTAAGTTGCTAATTATATAATTTGTTAATTTCATTACTTTACCGTCTTTCATTGTAGTATATTGTTTAAATTTTACTTATATAATTCGTAACTTTATTATTACTTTGTTTATTATTCATAGTAAGTTGCGCAATATTGTATATATAACAAGGACTATGGCGAATATTATTACATACCAATACTTTGGATATATCCATGTCATAATTTTCTCTTTTTTATTTAAATTAATTAAATATATTATGTTACATAATAATAGGTAAACAATAGTTATAAAAAATATTGGATGAAATAAAAAAGCTTCTTTAAATTTACCTTTCAAAATGCTTTCTACACATCTTGTTCCCCCACAAGATGGACATTGTAAATTTGTTATTTGATAAAATGTGCATTTTGGCGTGTAATTAATTAAATTACTATTTACTCCTAGAATTGCTAATATTAATATTAAAACTTCTATTAATATTAACTTTATGCTTTTTTTATTCATTCTTTCACCAATCCTACTACATTTAATATAACATATTTATTTACTATTTTCTACAAAATTACAAATTTTTCTATTTTTTTATTTATGTATAGTTGCTTTTTAGGAGATTTTATAACTTTTTTATATTTTTTTATGTTGTCGACAATTTTCTTCAACATTTTCATTTTAATTGTGCTAAACTTATATAAAGCAAAGGATTTTCTCTACTTTTTTCCTCTTTTGCTTATAAAAGTTTTATTTCTAGAAAGTATCATTGTTTCATTTCCTTCTGCATTGATACTTTCGCTTTTATTTCTTCCATTAATTTTTCCATTTTTTCTATTTCTTGAAGAAATTCACTATATGTTATATTAGTTTTTATTTTATATTTAGCTAAATTAATTGTTTTTTCTCCTGTTCTTGTAGTATTCTTTATATTTTTTAATCCTAATTCATTGCTAATTTTATTTATTAACACTTCTAATTTTTTTCTTGATTCTTCGTCATATTTTTCTACATTAGCTATAATTTTAAAATTATTCAAATCATAGTTTAAATATATATAATTTATTCCTGCATATTCTTTTGTTGTTTTTATTTTATACCAATCAATATATGTTGAACTTCCTCTAATTGTAATGCTTACCTTTCTTCTATCTTCTACAATATTTTTGTTGTATTCACTTGCAAATTTATAACATAATTCTTTATTTTCCTTCCATTTTCTAACTGGTATATTTTTTATATTTACACAAATATTTTCTATATTTTCTAAGTATTCTTTGTAATCCATATAAATATCATTTTCTATATCATCATTAAATATATTTTTTAACATTTCTTCTCTATATATTATTACATTTGCCTGAATATTGTAAATTTCATCATATGGTTTATAATATACTGTTATTATATTTTCTCTATTTAAACCTGTAGCTTTAATTATTTTCTCTGTATACTTACTTATTTGATTATCATTTTCTGTTGTAAATTTTTTATCTTCTATTATTATTGCATATTTAATTTTATCATTTTTCTTATTAGTAAGTTCAACATATACATCTATATTTTTATATTGTTTAATTACTTTAACATAAAAGTCCTCTACTTCCAATTTTTTCCCTTTTAATATGTAATTTAATAAAAACTTTGCCTTACTTTGTAGAAGCTTATATTCATTTAAATCTTCTTTTGAATTTACCCAGTTTATTAACCAACACAATATTGCATCTTGTGATAATTCCTTCGTCGCATAATTAAATAAATTATTTTCTCTCATATTTTTTCTCCGTTTAATTGTATTTTGCTTTCTTTTCCTCTTCTAATTTAATTCTATCATAATTTTGTTTTGCAATAATCTTATTTCTTTGAATTTCAGTTGCCCAATAATCTCTAAATAAAAGTATAATAATTCCTTTTGTTATGTCTGACACATTTTGTTCCTCCAATGTTTTGCTTGTATCATAATTGAATGTATAATTATAATCTGCATATGCTTCAAACAATTCTATTTCATTTTTTGGTATCTTATTATAATCTTCTATTGGAATATGTTCTAATATTTCTAACACTTCGCTATACGCCACTCCATATTTATTATCCACCATATTATAAATCTCCTATTTATTTTGTGAATCCTTCTCTTTTTAATGTTAGATTTCTTTGTTGTCTTGCCTTTACTTGTTCTATTTCATCTAACTTTGTCAAATCTATCACACCATTTATAGATTCTCGTACTATTTCTTTTGTAGACTTTTGCTTATTAAGAGTTCTATCTGTATATCCTAATTTTTCTGCAATTTCATTAAAGAATTCCTCTTCTTCTTTTAATATATTAACAAAATCTGCTACTACCATATCAGCATAGGCTTTATTATTAGTTTTTCCACCAATTAATAATATTCTTAAATAATTTTGTTCATCTTCTGTTAGTTCTCTTTTTTCCCATAAATTAGACTGCCTTACTATATCTATTTGTGCTTTAGATAAATTCAATTTTTCTGTTACATTAGGCATATTTATATAAAACTGTAATTTTCTAGTTTGTCTATTTTGTACTTTATCTGCATAATCAGATATATAATGCAAACCATCAATTTTATTACCATTATCTAATATAACAGTTCTTGATTCTAAGTCTCTTTTCAACAAACTTGAATGCATTAAAAAGTCTGCATAAGTTTGTCCATGTCCATCTGTTCCTAATGAAATATCTCTTGCTTCTATAACTCTCTTTGCTATTTCTACATATTCAGAATATTTTTCTTCATCTATATCCATTACCTGCGGGTCAATAGATCTTATCATTGCTCTTGCTGATCTTTCTACAAATCCCTCTGTTATCATATTATGAATTCTAATTTCTCCGTTAGGCATCACTTCTCTTGTTGTAAGTCCTATGGAAAAACAATAATCCGTTTCTAATTGCCTCTTATCTAGTCTAAAGTCAATTTCACTTAGTGGTCTTAAATTTCCATTTTTGTCTTGGAAATATCTTTTTCTATTTCCTTTTGAGTCTCTTTGTGTACTTATTATATATTGTGGTTCTTGAATAATACCAATATTTTCAGACGTCACATAGCTATTTACTTTTTCATAATTTCTATAAGTTTTTCCTTCTTCACTTTTGTATTCATAATTAATATTTGGATTTGCATCATCTATAACTTCTTTTTCTGCATTATGTGTCCATTCATGAAATGCAGTTTGCCTTAAATTTGTTAATAAAGATTGTCCTGTACTTAAGTTGTTAAACTCAATTCCATCTGTTTTCATATCTACTGGATTACCATTTTCATCTTTAGCAAATGCTTTTATCGTTCCTTTTTCATATATAAAAACTGCTTCTGTAAACTTTCCATCCTTAAAATAATTTAAATGTTGTGCCCCTGCATTCGTTACCATTCTATATAATTTAGATGTAACTGGTATTGCAGTTTCATCATCAAACGACTTTCCATATAGACATTCATCATCCATACCTGGTAATGGATTACCAATTCTAAATTTTCTTACACCATCAAATAGCTTATCCAACATAGCTTCAAAGGAAACTTTACCTTCTGTAATTCTTTCACTCGCTAAACAATATTCATAAGCTAATAATTGAGAAATGTCTACACTTTCTCTAGAATTTCCACTTATCAAATCTATTGTAGTATCCCAATTGTCATTTGTTTGTTCTAATTTTTTCTTTACTAAATTAAATCTTTCTGTATCTGTTTTCAGATAAGTTTTTAGTAATTCTTCCACTTTTTCTTTAAATTCTTTATATTTAGTTTGTGTTACACTATCTACTTTATCTAAATTTATATCCATAAGCTACCTCTTACTTTATAATTTACTATAAAATCATATTTTTTTCAATAAATATAAAATAGAAAATGTCAGTAATATGACTACTAAAATTTTTATGTATTATAATCATTTGTAATTGCTCTTTTAAATTGATAATTTTTTATTTCTAAATTTTGTTAAATATTTTATTCACTAATATTTTACGAAAACAAGTATAACTAAGAATTAATTTTAGTTTTTTATCTATATAACACATTGTAACCCTCACCTACAAATTAGTAGGAGTTTGCTTGAAAATGATGTAGTTGTGTAGTAAGACTTGAACTTGCGACCTTCGGGTTATGAGCGAGACTTAGGCCTTTTTTGTAAGTTTGTGAAAATTAGAGTTTTTGTTGGTATTTCAGTATTTACAAGAGTTTTCATTTGTAGAACATTTGTGCATTTTTAGGGCATTTTTTGAAAGGATTTTACCCAATTTTTACCCAATTCATATAGTACGTTTGTTCTAGTATTTCAAGCTTTTGTAAAGGATATTTTATTAATAAAAATTTTAATTTTGGAGGATTTAGATTATGAATAATTTTAGAGAAGTTAATGATGATATTTTAAGAGATTGGTTAAGTTTTAGAGAGGAAATGGTTTTAGGCACACTTACTAAAGAAGATAGAAAACATTATATTTATTTTGATGAGATTGCTGAAAACATTTTAAAGAATGTTCCTAAGCAGAGTCAAAAATATGTAAAGAATCAATTAGATAGACTTGATAAGAATTTTATGGATTATATTTGTTATTGGAATGAGAAGTATTATAGGAATGGTTTTTGTGATGGTGTTGAGTTGATTAGTGGATGCTTTAGAGAATAATAACTCTTTCAAATATACATTTTTAAATTGTAAAACTTGCATCTTAAATCTAAAAATTGCACTTTGAAAAAATTTTGTAATTAATTTGTATTTATTTATGTTGTTTTTATACTATTTAATTATATTTCAAAGGAATATAAAAAGTGTGAAATTTGATTTTTTATCATAAATGTCATTTTTCACACTTTTCATTTTATAAATAATCTTCTAAATATTCTCTAATTTTTATATCTGTTATATATTTCTTTAAAGCTCCTATTCTTGAATTTATATAATCCATATGTTCAATATAATCTAATCCATTTATATTTTTATTTAATTCTTCTAAAAACTTTATCTTTTTTTCAATTATTGGTACTTCACTGCCAGACCATGATGAGAATGTCGAAAATAATGGAATTCTTTTAAAATCTTGTATTGACTTATTTAATTTTAAGAATTGTAATATATATTCTTTTTTCTTACTAGGAAATGATGTATTAATAACACCAAAAATATTTGCTATTTTTTTATTATCTTGATAATTATTTTGGATATATTTTTCAATCCATTTTTCTTTTCTAATCAAAATATCTTTATCTTCTTTCTCTTCCTTATAAAAAATTTTTTCTATTTCAAAGTAACTGAAATGTTTATTTTCTATTTCTGAATAAGTTTTATCTATATAATATTCATAATTATCTAATTTCCATATCTCATTAAATATACTATATAACTCTGATGAATTTCTTCGAAAATCTTTCATATTTTCTATTATCTTATATAAAAATTTATCATCATTTTTTAATAAAGATATTCCAAATTTTCCTTTATAATCCATAAGATTACATGAACCAATAATATACAAATCTTCCAATATTTCAATGTTACTGAAAGAGTTTATAATTCTATCTATATCTTCTTGTTCTTCGTACGTTACCCTCCAGAAAAGCTTACTAATTATGAATGTTTTTTTATTATATAATTCAAATAATTTTTTACAATATTTCTCTACAGTGCCTTTAATTATTTTTTCATATTTTAATAAGCTATTTATATCTAATATGTATACCTGTTCTTGTTTAACTTGTTCATCCAATAATGAGAAAATTTTTTCTACATCCTTCTTTTATATCTTCAATAATATTATAAAAACTATTTAAGAACAATTCTTTTTTTTCATATTCCTCATTATTTAATATATCCAATATATCTTCTCTATCAAAATTCTTTAATATATTTTCAATTAATACATCAGGAGACAATGTAAATGGAGCATTTTTATTTATATATTCTTTAAAAATATTTAAGAAGTCTTCTTTATTTTTAACTATTAAGTAGTTAAAAATATCTAAAATAGAATTATTAATATTATACATTTTTAATCTATCTTCAAATTCTTCACCAATTTTACATATTTCAAATAAATTAGAAAAATCTTCTATTTTATAATCTTTAATTAAAGCTATAACTCTATCTTGCCTATCCTTTTGTGCTTTTTTCCAGTCTTCATGAAAATCACGTTCTAATTCAAGTGAATGAAGAATAAGATATTGATGATTTTCTTTGTATTTTTTCAATTCCTCTGGTATACCTATTTCAATTCTTTTACATTTATCTTCAAAATTTTTTAATATGTCGCATTGAATAAAATTAGGAGTTCCCCAATTTCTAAAAAAGGTCGTATTTAAAGTTTCTAAATCTTTTTTAAATATTTTATTAGTATCTTCATCTGATGGATATATATGGTAATCAAGCAATATATCTTCTACCATTTTTTTAAATTCATCATCTTTATACAACGCTCCTAAATTTTCAAATAATATCTTTCTAAAGTTATATACTTCTTCACTTGCAATTAAAGCAATTCTAATATAATTTATTGTTAGTTTTTTTCTTGATTGCTTAGTTATATGTCTTTCATATTTCAAAAAATCTTTTATAATTTTAATTAATAAATATGATAGGTTATACATATTTTCATCTTTAAAATTAATTTCTGTCATAAATTTATCAATTATTTTTAATTCAGTTTCAAAACTATTATGATTACTGTGTTCATCAATTCCTAAATTAAGTGTAAATGCAAAATAAAAATCCATTATTAAATCTGGCCTTTTTTTATAATACTCTATTAATAAATCAATTGCTTCATCCTCAAGTTCTCCATACTTAAAATTTGACAATATTTCTATTTTTTTGTCATCTATTCTTTGATTGTTTTCTTTACTATGGAAATCAAATTCTTTTAAATTAAATGTTTTTCCTTCACAATCATCAATCTCTTTTTTTATCATTTTAATTGCTTTAATTCTATCAACATTATAAAAGTGATATAAAAATCTCGAATCTGAAGAATATGGTTCATTTTCCCATATTTCTTTTATTTGCGATACAATATATTTTTCTGTTGCCACACTATAAAATATTCCATATATCATATTTATTGCATTAATAATTTTCAATATACAATTCGGATACAATTTAGTAATTAATTCTGATAATGTTATTATTTTATCTTCTATTAAAACTTTATAAACAATATAATTGCTAAAATTTTGATCACTTGTTTTTGCAGCTTTTCCTTCAAAATAGTCTACTAACTCCCATTTGCTTAATTTTTTTACTGTTTCTATAAAAATTTTTTCATCAATTTGAAATTTGCTTATCATTTTTAATATATTATCATCTTCTATATTTATTGGACCAAGTAAAGATATAAAAAATAAAATTTTAATATCAATATCGCTTAAATCATTATCTCTTATTACAGGAAAATAATAGCCTTGAAAAATATCTATTACACTATTTAAATTTGTTATTTTTTTATCTATTATTCCCTTAGCTGATAATACTGCCAATCTAGGATTTCCATTTGATACTTCCAAAATTTTTTCTTGATATTTTTGATTTCTAATGGAATATGTATCTTCAAGTATTCTTTTTATTTTATCATCATCCATTTTATCAAGTATATATAAATTTGGAAAATAATATTCTTTTAATTTTGTTATTACATTATCCAATAAATAATCTCTCACTGTAGCCAATATTTTTATTTTGGACTTATCTTTCTTATCTTTAATACAATCCATAAATGATTTCACTCTGTTCATTTCATTAATATCATCTATAAAAATCAAATAATCTTGTCCATTTTCTATATAATCTCCTAAATCTTCGTATATATCATTACCATTATTCTTTATACATAAACACTTTGTTTCTTTGTTTTGTCTTATATATTCTTTACATACTTCTATTGATAATTTTGTTTTCCCTGTCCCTGCTTTACCTATTATGAGAATTAAGTCATCTTTTATTAAGCTATCTAAAACTTCTTCTTTTTCTTTTCTATTTATGAAATCAATATTTATTGGTGCATTTGTACTATTTTTATCATGCTTTTCTATAAATTCATCTATGTCACAAAATTGCCCACTATCTATAGAAATATCTAAATATGTTTTTGCTATAGATTGAAAATTATGAGCAATATCATATGATAAATCATCAATACCTATAAGCTCAACATTTTTATTTTCAAATATACTTTTTAATTCTTCTCTTTGTGCTATATTAATATTATTAGATGTATAACAACAAATAACTTTTTCAATTCTATTTTCGTCTATATATGATTTATCTTTATTATATGCATCAATAATATCATCTCTTATTTTATTAAATGATTGCTTTTCGACTGTTCCATACATTATTAATATATATTTTCCATCATTAGTTTCAATGTATGTATCTGGTATACCTCTTGTAGTTTTACTTGTTCCTGCTTCACTTCCTAAACAAGTCATATTAGAATATTTAAATTTTTTATGCAAATAATCATTCATTATTTCTTGATACTCTCCACCGTCTAATCCCATAATCGCTTGTTGTATTTTCCTTATCTTTACCATGTTATCCTCCTTATATACATCAATATAAAACTCTATTCTTATACAATTCGTTGTTTATTATAAAAAAGCAAAATAATCCTGTAACTATTAATTACTCTCTTACTTTGCTTTTCCTCTGTAAACTTATTCTAAATATTCTTTTAATCCATCAATTATTTTATACACTTTGGTCATTGGATTTCTTCGTGATTCTTGTCCATCTTTATTTAATTCTTCCATATATTCGCAATTCTTTATTGCTGTATGTAGCCTTTCTTCACTTGTAACTTTTTCAAAAATGTTTATATCGTTTTTAGTATATTCCCCTAAACCTTTTTTCTGAAATTCTTTACTTAATTCTTGTAATACATTATCTTTTGAAATATACCTATTTACTTTCTTAAAATGTGCTAATAACCATAATTCAAAATTTGGATTAGACCAAGCTACATTATAGTCACAGGTTTTAATTGCTTTATCAAATTGTTCATCTGAATAATCATCTTTATCGAATACAACCCAAACTTGTCCATATCTTTTATTTGAATAGTTTACAAATTTATCTGTATAATTTACCAAATCTGTTGTATTCTTTCCTGTTCCTTTTACTTCAATACTAGGAATCAAAACATCAACTTTATTGCCATATTTTTCATTTATATTTTTCATTTATATTTTTCTTTAACCCATTAAAATAGTTAGGTTCTATTTGTTTTCCTTCGCATACAATTAAGTAATTGGCTGGTGCAAGCCTTTTACTTTTTAATTTGCTTTTTCTTGAATATTCTTTGTCTCTCATATTATATCAAATTCCTCTAATACTGGAATAGCACCATATCTTCCAGTTAAATAATCTTTATTGTATGTTGCAT
>ERZ857969.2077-NODE-2077-length-24397-cov-6.890354_pt1 | contig 24397 bp, 20 predicted proteins | sample MGYA00519864_ERZ857969 | MGnify/ENA primary metagenome ERZ857969 (study PRJEB31778, sample SAMEA3449382) | human gut metagenome | biome: human gut; feature: human-associated habitat; material: faeces | place: United Kingdom | collected 2010/2012 ... | reverse complement strand
GTAGAGCACTTGACTTTTAATCAAGTTGTCCGGGGTTCGAATCCCCGATGCTTCATTAATAGCGGAAATCTTTTGTGAGGTTTCCGCTATTTTATTGCTTTTGCAGAGTGCGAGAATGATTTTTTAGATACACTCTGAGAATATGAGAAAATGCGGATATGGCGGAATTGGCAGACGCGCTGGTTTTAGGTACCAGTGGGCTTCCCGTGCAGGTTCAAGTCCTGTTATCCGCATTCAGAAAAAGTACCGGTTAAAACGGTGCTTTTTTGTTTTACAGACATAGTTTTTTGTTGTATAGTTAAGTTATAAACAGGACAGGGAGATTTTGACTATGGATATACAGAAATTTCAGCAGAAACTTACAGAAATATGTGAACTTGGAGAGAAGAATGGCAAAGTATTGAAACCGGAACAGATAAAGGGATGCTTTGGCGAACTTGACCTGGATAAGTCACAGCTGATCAAGATATTACAGTATTTAAAATTAAAAGGTATTTCCATTGAAGGTGCGGAGGAGATCTCAGCAGCATCTCAGGCCGGACCGGAAGAAGTATCCGAAGAAAAAGAAGAAAAAGTTCCTCTGACAGCAGAGGAAGAAGCGTATCTGAAAGAATATCTGGAAGGTCTTGAAGAACAGGAGCAGGGAGAGAGAAGTGCGGAAGAACTTTTTGAACTGATTTCAAAGGGAAATGCGCTGGCACAGGCAGAACTGTCACAGAAGTATCTGCGTGCAGCAGCCGAAATGGCGGTTGAAATGAACTGTGAGGAGATTTTTATCGCTGATCTGATTCAGGAGGCAAATATAAGCCTTCTGATGGCTCTGGGAGAGGAAGAACCGGAAGAGAAAGATGAGAAATGGCTGCTTGGACGTATCCGATGTGGAATCCGCCATGCTATCGAGGAGCAGACACAAAGGAAATTTGAGGATGACTATCTGGTAGCAAAGGTGGAGAAGCTGGAAGCGGCAGTCCGGGAACTTACAGAGGATGAAGAGGATGAAAGTTCAAAGTTCAGTGTAGAGGAGCTGGCAATCATTCTTGATATGGATGAAGAAGAGATCAGGGATGTGCTGCGGCTTACAGGTGATGATAAATAATGCAGTGATGTAGCATTACGGGAAAGGAGAGGGTGATTATGAGTATTCCAACACCACACAACAGTGCAAAGAAAGGTGATATTGCAAAGAAGGTTCTGATGCCGGGAGATCCGCTGCGTGCGAAGTATATTGCGGAGACATATCTGGAGAATCCGGTATGTTTTAACACAGTGAGAAATATGTTTGGTTATACCGGAACTTATAAGGGTGAGCAGATATCTGTCATGGGCAGCGGTATGGGGATGCCATCTATGGGTATTTACAGTTATGAGCTTTATAATTTTTATGATGTAGAGAAGATCATTCGTATTGGTTCTGCAGGTGCGCTGCAGGATGATGTAAGCGTAATGGACGTTGTGATCGCTATGAGTGCATGTACGGATTCAAATTATGCAAGCCAGTATCAGCTGCCGGGGACTTTTGCTCCTACAGCAAGTTATGAACTGGTTGCAAGGGCTGTAGAGGTCGCGAAGGAGCAGGGTACACCGGTTCGCGTGGGTTCTGTTGTATCTTCGGATGCGTTCTATGAAGATAATCCGGAGAGTTCGAAGGCATGGAGAAAGATGGGGGTTCTCTGTGTGGAGATGGAGTGTGCGGCGCTGTTTATGAATGCTGCGAGAGCCGGTAAGGAGGCACTGGGGATTCTTACGATTTCGGATCATGTTTTCAGGGATGAGGCAATTTCTGCGGAGGCCAGGCAGACTTCGTTTAACAGGATGATGGAGATTGCTTTAGGAATTTAAGGGTTAATGACGACTGTTCTCAAGAAGAGCGATTGAAAAATTTCTCATATTGTGTTAATATCAAAACAATATGGGAGGTATTTTGAATGCAGATCAGAAAATCAGCGGAGGATTATTTGGAGGCAATCCTGGTATTGTCAAAACAGGGTGGCGGAGTTCGTTCTATAGATATTGCAACGATGCTTGGGGTATCGAAACCGAGTGTAAGTCATGCTATGAAGCTGCTTCGTGAGGATGGTTATATTGCGATGGACCGTTATGGTACGGTGACACTTCTTGAGAAAGGAAATGATATTGCGGTTCATATCTATGAGCGGCATACAGTGCTGAGCAAGATGCTGGAACATCTCGGCGTAAGCCCGGAAGTTGCAAAAGAAGATGCGTGTAAGTTAGAGCATGACCTGAGCGATGAGAGTTTTACTAGGATAAAGGAGCACTTCCACAAGGTGATTGGGGAAGTTGAATAGCAGATAAAATAAACTCCCCCCCGTCGGATGAATTTCTGACGAAGTGGGGAGTTTATTTTTTAAAGTTAGTCATCTACTATTTCTGTTACATAGCTTCCATGCCCGTCTATAGCAATAACTTTTTCTTTTCCATCTTCTGTTTGAAATATCCATGGAGCAGAATAAGGATTACGAAAAAAGGCTTACAACGAATGGTGGTGTGGTACAATGCTGTAGAAAGAAGAATGCTGGAAAGCCGTATAGTCGTATGAAGGAGAAATTCACATGCAGTTTGATGAGAGGAAAGAGGGAATAGACCCTCTGACCTACGCTACATATTATTCTGTCTGCTTCTGTGGAAGCTGTGCAAGGATGATAGCAGCAAACATGATGACACATCCAAGGATTTCTTTAGTACTTAGTTGCTGTCTGAGGATGATCCATCCGGCTAGGACAGAGATGCAGGATTCCAGGCTGAGTATCAGGGATGCTACAGTTGGGTTCATGTTTTTTTGACCGATAATCTGCAAGGTGTAAGCTACTCCGCATGACATGACACCTGCGTAGAGGATTGGCTGCCATGCTGCCAGGATGGATGAGAGTTCCGGATGCTCAAGGAGCAGAGCGGGAATGCCGGAAAGGATACCACATGTCAGGAACTGAATGCAGGAGAGCTTTACTCCGTCTACTTTTGGAGAAAAGTAGTCGATGACCAGTATGTGCAGTGAAAATAGAAATGCGCATACCAGTACGAGCAGATCTCCTTTTCCGATAGAAAATCCATCTGTGATGCACAGGAGATAAAGTCCGATCAGAGCCATTGCAACGGCAGCCCAGATAAATTTCGTGCATTTTTTGCCAAGGAACAGTCCGATGACAGGGACGATCACAATATAACAGGCAGTGATAAAGCCGGCTTTTCCGACGGTTGTATACTTGATGCCAAACTGTTGGAAATTGCTTGCCAGACAGAGGCAGATACCGCAGGCGATACCGCCGATAATCAGAGTTTTTTTCTCCTGCATATTGGATACAGTATTACTTGAGGTGTCAGATCTGCCAGATGCTTTGGAAGCAGAATCTGAAGGAGAGTTTCTCTTTTTCAGAATAAAAATCAGTGGAATCAGAACGACTGCTCCAATAAGGGAACGGACGGCATTAAAAGTAAAGCCTCCTACGTATTTCATTCCTACGCTTTGAGCCACAAAAGCGATACCCCAGATGATCGCTGCGAGAAGCAGGAGCAGGGAATTTTTTAAAGGGATCTGTTGTTTTTGCATGATGTGTATAATCCTTCCTTATATTAATGTGTAAATAGAATGTATAAAATGTGGATAAAACAAAATATTTATTCATTCAGTGTGGACAGAAGCACTGAAATTTTGTAACTGTTCAGTGCCCTCATAGTTATAAAATGTTTCAAATATATTTTAAGAGTGCCGGTGCCTTATTGATCTGAAAATGAAGAAACACTTTCGTAATTATACATCATAAATGTAAAAAGAGAAAGAAGATTGTAGAAATAAAAAGAAGCCTCTGCAGGAGACTTCTTTTTGTAAATGTGTATCTGATATTTATATCAGATAAAGATATATTTCAAAATAAACAATACAGCCAGTACATACATCAGTACACTGATCTTCTTTTCTTTTGCTTTACCTGTAACAACGTTGATGATCACATAGGAGATAACACCCATGGAGATACCTTCAGAAATGCTGTACAGGAATGGCATTGCGATGATCGCGATAAATGCTGGGATGGCTTCCGTCAGGTCGTTGAAATCAATCTTGGTTACTGATGTGAGCATCAGGAATCCAACGATGATCAGAGCCGGTGCTGTGGCAAAGGACGGGATTGCCAGGAAAATCGGGGATAACAGCAGTGATAATCCGAAGAGGATGGCTGCTATCAGGGAAGTAAGTCCTGTACGTCCGCCTTCAGCAACACCGGAAGCACTCTCTACGAAAGTAGTAACTGTGGAAGTACCACACATAGCACCTACTGTAGTTCCTACTGCGTCAGAAAGAAGAGCACCTTTGATGTTTGGAAGTTTGCCTTCTTTGTCAAGCATATCAGCTTTGGAAGCAACACCGATCAGTGTTCCAAGTGTATCGAACATATCTACAAACAGGAATGCAAACATAATGACTACGAAATCAAGTGTGAAGACAATGGAGAAGTCCATTTTCATAAATGTGGGAGCCATGCTTGGAATGGAGATTCCGTTTGAAAAATCAGGCAGGAGGCTGAACCAGCCGGCTGCAGGATCAGGTTTGTAAAGTCCTGTCAACTGACAGATAATGCCAAGTCCCCATGTGATCAGGATACCCCAGAGAATGTTTCCTTTTACACTCTTAACAAGAAGGATGGCGGTGATGAGAAGTCCAATCAGCGCCAGAAGAACTGTAATTCCTTCTGTATTGAAGGTTCCGCCGGAAACGGAGGATTTAAAGGAAAATACACTTACCAGAGTGGAGTCGTTGTTAACTACGATCTTAGCATTCTGCAGTCCGATGAAAGCAATAAACAGTCCGATACCAACAGATACTGCATGTTTCAGGTTCATTGGGATCGCATTGAAAATTGCCTCACGCACATTGGTCAGAGATAACAGGATAAAAATAATACCCTCTACAAATACAGCTGCCAGTGCCTGCTGCCAGCTGTAACCCATGCCAAGAACAACAGTGTAGGCAAAGTAGGCATTCAGGCCCATGCCAGGTGCAAGAACGAATGGATAATTAGAAAGCGCAGCCATCAGACAGGTGGCAATAAAGGATGACAGTGCGGTCGCTGTAAAAACAGCTCCTCTGTCCATGCCGGATGCTTCCAGAATGTTTGGGTTTACAGCCAGAATGTATGCCATTGTCATGAATGTGGTAATACCTGCCATAACTTCGGTCTTTACATCTGTGTGGTTCTCTTTGAGATGGAATAATTTGTCAAGATTCATAATCTTTCCCCCTTTTGATTTTAAAAATTGCCGGCCGTTTTGTGGTGCCTCAGATAATCATCCCGAAAAAACAGGGTGAAACTCCTGGAATCAATCGTCCCGGCATATCGTTTTGTTAACGATATGCCGGAAAAACACCATCAGAATCTGTATTTCCTGCAGTTACAGAATCTTTCTTCCGGCTACATATTTAGCGGTAATATTACGGTCATCGGAAAGGTAGATCAGTCTTTCAAGTCTGTCCCTCGGAGAGAGCTTCAGTGGAGTTGGAATAGTGCTGTCATTAAGCACAACCGCATCAAATTCATACCCCTCCTTAAAGCTTCCAACCTTTCCAAAGAAGGAACCGCCTCCTTCTGTTCCCATATAAAAGGCCTCTTCAACAGTAAGCGGCTTCATGGAAGAATCAACCAACCGCCAGTACAGCTTGGAAACCTGAATAGCATCAGCCATAGCACGCAGAATAGAAACGGAAGTTCCACCTGCAATGTCTGATCCCAGTCCGATGTGTAAACCTTCGTCCAGATAACGTCTCACAGGAGAGATACCTGAGGCGAGATTTGTGTTAGACTGCGGACAATGAGCAATATAAACGCCCTGCTTTTTCATAAGGGCAATTTCTTCATCCGAAGAATGAACACAATGAGCCATGATCGTCGGACAGTCACCGCCGAAAAGATCAAACTGGCTATATGCTTCTCCATAAAAATGTGTATTCGGGCAAAGCTCCTTCACCCAGGCAATTTCACCGAAATTCTCAGAAAGGTGAGACTGCATCGGCAGGTGATACTTTTTCTGAATCTCCGAAAGCTTCTCCATCAGTGCATCAGAACAGGACGGAGTAAATCTCGGAGTAAGGATCGGCTTTACATTTTCAAATTTATCAAGCGTATCCTTAATCCACTGAACCGTAGCATCAGCAGAAGCCTGAGCACTCTCTTCCTGCAACTGCGGAGAACCATTACGGTCCATATTTACCTTGCCGACCATAGCCTTTATTCCGGTTTTATCCAGCTGTTCCATCAGGATCTCGGTAGCAGGGACATGAAGAGTTCCGAAAATACATGCTCTTGTATTCGGGCTCTTCTTCATATCCTCAGTGAAAATAGAATAAGCCTCTTTTGCAAACTCTGTATCTTCATAACGTGCTTCCTGCGGAAAAGTATAAGTATTCAGCCAGTCCAGCAGCTCAAGATCCATACCCGAGGCACGAAACGTATACTGCGGAGCATGAAGATGCAGATCAGTCAGTCCCGGAATGATCAGCTCATCGCCAAAATCTGTACATGAGATTCCTGCAAATTTCTCAGGAAGCTCATCAAACACCCCTGCACATCGCCCATCTTCACATACTAAATATCCATTTTCAGTGATGGAAAGTTCTGTCAGAGAATTACTGTAGCAAATTGTTCCCTTTAAAACAAAAGTCCGTTCGTTCATAACCATACCTCCTTTTTGTGGTTAAGGAAAGGCAAAAAAAATCTACCGATGCTGCCTTTACCTCATTCTTTCTCCCTGGGGAGAGAACTTATAGACAACTATTACGGTAGTTGGTAGAAACGTCCAACCGATTATGGACATATATAAGTTTACTTATATTGTTTGTAAAATGATTATAAAATATTTGTAGTTAACTGTCAATTCCTTTCTGCAATTTAATTTAATATTCTTTTTGCATTGCTATTTGATAATTCATAGTCTATAAAGCATTTTACAGGCAGAATTTATATAAAGTATATGATATCCCATGTGAACTTATACAATCTCTTTCATATTTAAAGTCTTTCTTATTCATGTAGGCTTTTAACATGCGAATTGATACGATATTTTCCACCTTCCAATTACCAGCTTAGAAAAATATTTTATCTGCTATGCATTTGCAGGCATCTTAGAGATTCTTAGTCCTCTTAAATCTGCGTTATGAGAAGAAAAGTCCATTGCCTGAGCACCAGCGAGCAATCATAGACTTTTCTTCTCATGCTTTTAGCAGATTTCAGATGACTTAGAATCTCTTAGATGCCGAAACCGCATAGCAGATAAAATATTTTTCTAAGCGTCCGTTTTTTGGGAAAATATGATATAATACTCTCCAATATCAAAAAGAAAGGAAAAACAAACATGCAGCTAGACAAAGAAAACATAAAAAAAATTCGATGGCTCATCGCATTCGCAATTCTCTTATATCTGGGTGTCCAGAACCTGCACATAGTCATCAGCACTGTCAGAGTTCTGCTTGGCTTTCTCTTTCCGTTCATCATTGGCTTTGGAATCGCTTTTATCCTCAATATTCCAATGAAATTCATAGAACATCATCTGTTCGGAAAAGCCTTGAAACAAGAGAAAAAAACAGCACAAAAACTGGCAAGGCCGGTCAGCCTGGTGCTTTCTATCTGCTTTGTGATTTGTATAATCGTGATCGTTATGCTGGTAGTAGTACCGGAACTGGGGGCAACATTCGTAAATATAGCGAAAAAGATAGAAGAAAACATTCCGGTCTTCCAGAAATGGATCGACAATGTATTCGGAAACAATCCGGAAGTTGTGAAATGGGCGCAGTCTCTTGACATTGAGCCGGGAAAAATAATCGATTCTGTACTCGGCGTACTGAAGAACGGAGTCAATAACATTGTTTCCTCCACAGTGTCCATCACCATGGGACTTCTGACTACTGCAATGAATGTATCCATTGGCTTTGTATTCGCCTGCTACGTCCTTTTGCAGAAAGAAAAGCTCCTGCAGCAGATAAAAAAAGCAATGTACGCAATGTTCCCGGAAAAACCGGTCAGATATCTGGCACATGTATGGAATCTGGCAAACAGGATTTTTTCCAGCTTTATTACCGGACAGTGTATCGAAGCTGTGATTCTTGGAAGTATGTTCTTTGTATCCATGACAATCCTGCATTTTCCATATGCAATGCTGGTGGGTGTCCTGATTTCATTTACAGCATTGATCCCGCTGTTTGGCGGAATTATCGGATGTTGGGTAGCTTTTTTTCTGATCCTTATGATAAGTCCTGTAAAAGCAGTTCTGTTTCTGGGACTTTTCCTTATCTTGCAGCAGATAGAAGGAAACCTGATCTATCCTCATGTGGTAGGTGGTTCTGTCGGGCTTCCATCCATCTGGGTACTGGTAGCTGTAACACTTGGTGGCAGTCTGATGGGAATTGCGGGAATGCTGATCTTCATTCCGACAGTATCTGTCATCTATACACTTTTCAGAGAGTGGGTATATGCCCGTCTTGAGAAAAAACAGCTTGTTTTATAACGAAATGATTCGTGATGTGTAGAAAGATGTATTATTGTCCGGATAAACTTGGTAACAAATTTGTAAAAGGACTGTAAATCAGTGTAAGGTCTCTGTAATTGTAATTAATTCGATATTTCTGTATTATAGTGATATCTGGTTAAAAATGGAAGGAGATCTTAAGATGGACATCTTAAAAGGTAAACGTTATGATATTATGAATGTGCTTTGGGAAGAGGGAAGACCATTGTCTGCTTTTGAGATCAATGACATTGCACCGGAACTGAAAATGCCGACAGTAAGAAGATGCCTGGAGCTTCTTTTGAAAGAGAACCTGATCCAGGTTGCGGGAACTTCAATGAACGGCAAGGTGTATGCAAGAAATTATACCCCTCTTCTTTCAAGAGAGGATTATTTAAAGGGAAATGCCAAAAGCAGAAAGATTAATCCGGTGGAAATGATGAATGCGCTTCTGGAATCTGATGGGATTACAGTGGAAGAGCTGGAAAAACTTCAGGAGCTTATCGATAAGAAACGTGCGGAACTGGAAAGCAGATAATCATAAACATAGCAGATAAAAACGGACATGGCCATCTGGCTGTGTCTTTTTTGTGCCATTTTTTACAGAATTGCAATACTGTATCAGGTAATAAAAACAGCCAGATGAATAAAGTGTCCATCTGGCTGAATCTGTTATCAATTAATTATTTCTTGTTCTGCTCAACTTCTTTTAACATCATAGCGCGAACTTTCAGTGGAAGTCCGAACAGTGTGATGAATCCATCTGCATCGTGGTGGTCATAGAGGTCACCTGTTGTGAAAGATGCAAGAGATTCATTGTACAGGCTGTATGGAGAAGTTGTACCGGCTTTGATGATATTGCCTTTGTACAGTTTGAATTTCACTTCACCTGTTACATATTTCTGTGTGGATTCAACGAATGCCTGGATTGCCTCGCGAAGTGGTGTATACCATTTTCCTTCGTAAACAACCTGAGCGAACTGGCTGCCAAGTTTCTTCTTGGTTTCCATTGTCTCGCGGTCAAGTGTAAGTTCTTCGAGCTGTTCATGAGCTGCCATAAGGATGGTTCCGCCAGGAGTCTCATATACGCCACGTGATTTCATACCAACAACACGGTTTTCAACGATATCAACGATACCGATACCGTTCTCGCCGCCTAATTTGTTAAGCTCAGTGATGATTTCGGAAACTTTCATTTCTTTGCCGTTTAATGTTTTCGGAACACCCTGCTCGAATGTCATGGTAACTTCTGTTTCTTTATCAGGGGCTTTCTCAGGTGTAACACCTAAAACAAGCATATTGTCATAATTTGGAGCCTGGGAAGGATCTTCCAGTTCCAGACCTTCATGGCTGATATGCCATAAGTTTCTGTCACGGCTGTAGCTGTGGCTTGCATCGAATGGAAGGTCGATTCCGTGAGCTTTACAGAATGCGATCTCATCTTCACGTGACTGCATGGTCCATTTGTCTGTCATACGCCATGGAGCGATGATTTTGATGTCAGGAGCAAGAGCTTTGATGCCAAGTTCGAAACGGATCTGGTCATTACCTTTACCTGTAGCACCGTGGCAGATGGCAACTGCGCCTTCTTTACGTGCGATCTCAACTAATTTCTTAGCGATTGCCGGACGGGCCATGGATGTACCAAGGAGATATTTGTGTTCGTATACAGCACCTGCCTGTACACATGGAACGATGAAGTCATCACAGAATTCATCTACGATATCTTCGATATATAATTTGGAAGCACCGGAAAGCTTTGCTCTTTCATCCAGTCCGTCCAGTTCGTTTCCCTGACCGCAGTTTACGCAGCAGCAGACAACATCGTAATCAAATGTTTCTTTTAACCATGGGATTAAGGCTGTGGTATCAAGACCGCCTGAGTATGCTAAAACGACTTTTTCTTTCATGATTGTATTCCTCCTGAAATTGGATTTTATTATTTTCCTGATTTGTAAAAATTTCCTGAGATATCCGTTTGCCGAAAGTAAATGAATAGGTCGGGAGTTCAGCGCATTATTTTTGAATAAATGCGGTAATTTCTGATTGAAATTTTTGAATAAATATTCAATGCGGAACAAGATGATTTCGTATGATTCCGCTTAACAAGTGATAATATACACCTTTTTTTATAAATATGCAATAGAAAAATGCAAAAAAGTTTTATCTGTTTTTGCATAAATATGCAACATAATATAGGAAAAGACAGGGGGAAATTCGTGAAGCAAAATAGAATCCATGTAAAAACATTGAAAAATGACTATTGCATATTATGCAGGTAAGATGTATAATTAGTCCAGCACTCTGATAGAGTAAAGTTTTACTATGAAATGAAGATCGCCGGATGAGGCGAAGATGGAGGAAATTATTATGATTAAAGCAGGAATTATCGGTGCCACAGGATATGCAGGTAACGAGATCGTGAGACTGCTTCTGGGACATAAAGATGTGGAAGTTGCGTGGTATGGTTCAAGAAGTTACATTGACCAGAAATATGCAGATGTTTATCAGAACTTTTTTAAACTGGTAGATGCGAAATGTATGGATGATAATATGGAAGCATTAGCTGATGAAGTGGATGTGATCTTTACAGCTACTCCTCAGGGACTCTGTGCTTCTTTAATTAATGAAGGAATTCTTTCCAAGGCGAAAGTTATTGACCTGAGTGCGGATTTCCGTATTAAAGATGTGAAGAAATATGAGAAATGGTACGGAATTGAGCATAAAGCTCCGCAGTTTATTGATGAGGCGGTTTATGGTTTGTGTGAGATTAATCGTGAGGAGATTAAGAAGGCAAGATTGATTGCGAATCCGGGATGTTATCCTACATGTTCCACACTTTCTATTTATCCGCTGATTAAAGAGGGACTGATCGATCCGTCTACCATTATTATTGATGCGAAGTCCGGTACTTCAGGAGCAGGACGTGGAGCGAAGGTTGCCAATCTGTTCTGTGAAGTAAATGAGAATATTAAGGCTTATGGTGTTGCTACTCACAGACATACACCTGAGATTGAGGATCAGCTTGGTTATGCGTGTGGCAAAGAGGTGCTGATTAATTTTACACCTCATCTGATTCCTATGAATCGTGGTATTCTTGTGACTGCTTATGCTTCTCTGACTAAGGATGTTTCTTATGAAGAGGTGAAGGCAGTTTATGATAGGTATTATGAGAATGAGACTTTCGTTCGTGTGCTGGATAAGGATGTTTGTCCGCAGACTAAGTGTGTGGAAGGAAGTAATTATGTGGATGTGAACTTTAAGATTGATCCGAGAACTCACAGAGTTATTATGATGGGGGCTATGGATAATCTGGTGAAAGGTGCAGCAGGACAGGCTGTGCAGAATATGAACCTGATGTTTGGATTTAAGGAGGCTGAGGGACTGCTGCAGGTGCCGATGTGTCCATGATAGATTAATGGGAAGGGACGCTCCGGAAATTATTTGTTTTTGAACGCGGTTTCGGGGCTTAGTAACTCTAAGTGTTCAGAAATTTGCTAAAAGCGTGGAAAAAAAGCTCAAACTCGCTGCGCTCAGACAGTGAGCTTTTTTTCCACAACGCAAATTCCTGAGCACTAAGAGTTACTACAGTCCCTGCAAATGCGTTCAAAAACAAATAATTTCCGGAGCTGACTTTTCCAGTAACTGGATGGCGACTGCGCAGGGGACCTGCGGCAGTCTGGGGAAGTTGTGGATATGTAAGGAGGATTTGATTATGAAGATTATAGATGGCGGCGTTACGGCGGCTAAGGGATTTAAGGCAGCTGCGGCTGCGGCTGAGATTAAGTATAAGGGTAGAACGGATATGGCTATGGTTTACAGTGAGGTGCCTTGTGTAGCTGCGGGGACTTTTACTACCAATGTGGTGAAGGCTGCGCCTGTTAAATGGGATCAGGATATTGTTTATAATCATCCGTCTGCACAGGTGGTGATCTGTAACAGTGGTATTGCCAATGCATGTACTGGTGCAGAAGGTTATGGTTATTGTAAGGAGACTGCAGATGCGGCTGCTGAGATTCTTGGGGTGGCTGCTGACAGTGTGCTGGTTGCTTCTACAGGTGTGATTGGTATGCAGGTTCCCATTGACCGTATTAAGAATGGTGTGAAGATGATGGCGCCGAAGCTGGATGGTTCTCTGGAGGCTGGTACTGAGGCGGCGAAGGCGATCATGACTACTGATACCAAAAAGAAAGAGGTTGCTGTTCAGATTGAGATTGGCGGTAAGACGGTTACTGTTGGTGGTATGTGTAAGGGTTCCGGTATGATCCATCCGAATATGTGTACAATGCTTGGGTTTGTTACTACTGATGCGAAGATTTCCAAGAAGATGCTGCAGGAAGCGTTAAGTGAGGATGTTAAGGATACTTACAATATGGTTTCTGTTGATGGAGATACTTCTACCAATGATACAGTTCTTCTTCTGGCCAATGGTCTGGCTGAGAATCCGGAGATCACAGAGAAGGGTGAGGATTACGAAACCTTCAAGGCTGCGCTGAATTATATCAATACTACTCTGGCGAAGAAGATCGCAGGTGACGGAGAGGGTGCGACTGCACTGTTTGAGGTGAAGATCATTGGTGCAGAGTCTAAGGAGCAGGCAGTTACATTGAGCAAGTCTGTTGTTACTTCTTCTCTGACAAAGGCTGCTATCTACGGACATGATGCAAACTGGGGAAGAATCCTGTGTGCTATGGGATATTCTGGTGCGAAGTTTGATCCTGAGAAGGTGGATCTGTTCTTTGAGAGTAAGGCTGGTAAGATCCAGATTATTGAGAATGGGGTGGCTGTGGATTACAGTGAAGAAGAGGCAACGAAGATTCTTTCTGAGGAAGCTGTCACAGCAATCGCTGATGTGAAGATGGGTGATGCCACAGCAACTGCATGGGGCTGTGACTTGACTTATGATTATATAAAAATCAATGCAGATTACCGTTCATAACAAAATTCTGTGAATAAGGGTGATTTTAACCGAATCAGGTAAGTTTCCTGCTTTAATTGCGAAAAGCAATAAGCAGGGATGGAGACCAGACATTGACTGGAAAAAGGAGAGAATAATGGTTAATCAGAAATATTTGGACAAGGCGGAGGTGCTGATCGAGGCACTTCCTTATATTCAGAGATTTAATCGTAAAATCGTAGTTGTAAAGTACGGCGGAAGTGCCATGCTGGATGATGAACTGAAGAAGAACGTAATTAAGGATGTTGTTCTTCTGAAACTGGTTGGTTTCAAACCGATCATCGTTCATGGCGGTGGTAAGGAAATCAGCCGCTGGGTTGGCAAGGTTGGTATGGAGCCGAAATTTATTAACGGTCTTCGTGTTACAGATAAAGATACTATGGAGATTGCAGAGATGGTTCTTGCGAAGGTGAATAAGGAACTGGTTGCCATGGTGGAATCTCTTGGTGTAAATGCTGTTGGTATCAGTGGTAAAGACGGTGGTCTGCTGAAATGCCGCAAGAAACAGACAGAGGGTGGAGACATCGGATTTGTTGGTGAAGTTACAAAGGTTGAGCCGAAGATTCTGGAGGATCTTCTGGAGAAAGATTTCCTGCCGATCATTTTCCCGGTAGGTTATGACGATGAGTTCGCTACTTATAATATTAATGCGGATGATGCTGCATGTGCCATTGCAGAGGCTGTTCATGCTGAGAAGCTTGCATTCCTTTCTGATATTGAAGGCGTTTATAAAGACAAGGATGATCCGTCCAGCCTGATCTCTGAACTTCATGTAGATGAAGCACAGAAACTGATCGATGACGGTTATGTAGGCGGAGGTATGATTCCGAAGCTGAAAAACTGTATTGATGCCATTGAAGAAGGCGTTAACAGAGTCCATATCCTTGACGGAAGAATTCCTCACAGCTTACTGCTGGAGATCTTTACAAACAAAGGTATTGGTACTGCGATTCTGAGAGAAGACGGGGAGAAATATTACAATGAACATGAATGAACAGATGAAGGAATCCGAAGAGAGTATCCTTCACACTTATAATCGTTTTCCTGTTGTTTTTGAAAAGGGACAGGGATGTTATTTATATGATTCCGAGGGAAAGGAATATCTGGATTTTGCAGCAGGTATTGCTGTAAATTCTCTGGGATATCACTATCCGGGATATGATGAAGCATTAAAAGATCAGATTGATAAGCTGATGCATATTTCCAACTTATATTACAATGAGCCGATCATCGAAGCAGGTGCGAAGCTGGTAAAGGCAAGTAAAATGAGCAAGGCATTCTTTACCAACAGTGGTACAGAAGCAATCGAAGGTGCTTTAAAAGCAGCTAAGAAATATGCATATGTACGTGACGGACATGCAGATCATGAGATCATTGCCATGAACCATTCCTTTCATGGAAGAAGTATAGGAGCTCTTTCTGTAACAGGAACTGCTCATTACAGAGAGCCCTTTGAGCCACTGATGGGCGGTGTGAAGTTTGCGGATTTTAATGATCTTGAGAGTGTAAAGGCTCAGATCACAGATAAGACCTGCGCGATCATTACTGAGGTTGTTCAGGGTGAGGGCGGTATTTATCCGGCGAAGAAGGAATTCTTGGAAGGTCTGCGTCAGATCTGTGATGAGAAAGATATTATGCTGATTTTCGATGAAATTCAGTGCGGTATGGGAAGAACCGGACATTATTTTGCATGGCAGGCATACGGTGTACAGCCGGATATTATGACAAGTGCGAAAGCTCTTGGATGTGGTGTGCCGGTAGGTGCGTTTGTATTGAATGAGAAAGCTGCCAAAGCTTCTCTGGAACCTGGTGACCATGGTACAACTTATGGCGGAAACCCGTTTGTATGTGCTGCAGTCAGCAAAGTATTTGACATTTATGAGAATGATAAGATCATTGAACATGTACAGGAAATGACTCCATATCTGGAACAGAAACTGGATGAAATTGTTGCAAAACATGAATGCGCTGCAACAAGACGAGGCATGGGCTTCATGCAGGGAATCGTAATCCAGGGCCGCCCGGTTGGTGAAGTTGTAAAGGCTGCGCTGGCAAAAGGACTGTTGGTGATCTCTGCAGGCAGTGATGTACTCAGAATCGTACCTCCGCTTGTGATCACAAAAGAACACATCGACAAGATGGCTGCAATTTTGGATGAGTGTATGGAATAATTTTAGTGAATCAAGCAAGTAGCGAAACGGATGATTTTATCTGTTTGGCATGAATCTGAGTGTTTTTACAAAATGCTCCGGGTATAATCAATAACTGATTATATCCGGAGCATTATTTTTGCAGAGAAAATACCATCTTTATAGGTAAAGTCACACGCACCGCCGTTTTTGTCGGTAATGTGGCGGACAGATTCGATTCCTATTCCGTTTCCGGAGTGTTTGGAGGATTGGAAAATATTGTTTTTTTGCTGTATTTTGCCATCGAAGGTGTTTTCCACATGAATCAGAAGGAGATGATTATGGTGGGGATAAACTTCCACATTAATCTTTCTGCGGGCGGGCGCTGTTTTTACACTTGCCTGGATGGCATTTTCCAGCAGATTGGAAAACACAAGGCACAGATTAATCTCATCTATGGAAAGATCAGCAGGCAGGGAAACCACTGCATGAAAAGGAATGTTTTCTCTTTCTGCAATGGTGGAATAATATCCGAAAACACTGTCAACAGCCTGATTTTCACAGAAATGCAGGTTATAGTCAGAGATTTTGCCGGTTGCAGCAGAGAGATATTCTTTAATTTTTTCTATGTCACCCTGTTCTGCCAGAGTGGACAGACGGACAAAATGATGACGGATATCGTGACGTGCCTGCCTTGCTTCTTCAATGGCCATGCAGAGATTCTCGTATCTTTCCTGCTGCAGGGAAAGAAAATGGTTCTCCTGCTGAAGTCTGGCATTTCTGTTCAGGCTGACTGCCATCATAAGAAACAGGACATAAAACAGAAGCAGGATTATGAGCAGTACAAGACTGAAAACAATATAACACTGCAGAATACGCCCGGTATATAAAGTGCTGCGGTGTTTGGGAATCATAAAAAGATTCACTCCTATGAAGATTACCGGAAGAATCCAGAATACATACCAGGTCTGGGCAAAGTTCTCGTCTGTGACCATTGTCTGTACACAGTGGCAGGCAGGATACCAGGCTGCCAGAACAAACAGCAGGCAGATGACATTATAGAAAATTCCGGCACCAGTGTGCAACCACAGTTCGTTTTCTGTAATATGCAGGTCAGCAGTCATAAGTGCATTGACTGCCCGGGACAGACTTTTGACACATGTAAAAACTGCGAAGACTGCCAGAAAAATACTGACGGATTTCCAGACAGAGATTTTTAATGTTTTATGGTAAATGAGCATAATGACAGGCAGCAGAGGAAACAGGAACCATCTGGTGGGAATTTGCAGGGCACAGCAAACTGCCCCTCCTAAAATACAGATTCCCAGAAGAAGGGGAAGAAGCCATGCTGTCAGCTTAAGCGGTGTCTGCCTCAGATAGTTCTTTACAGGCAGATATGCCAGCAGTATGCCGGGAATGATTACGAAAAGTTCAAGTACAGGGCGAAGTATGTCAGTCATTTCAGGACCTCCTTTGGAACAGAAATTCCATAAATGTCTGTCTGGCGTTTTTCAGCAGCTTCCGACTGACAGGGACATTGTTTCCGTTATCAAGGCGAAAGCCTGTTCCGTCAAAATCAACGGCATGCTCCAGATTGATTACAACGCCTCGATTACACCGATAGAAACGTGAGTCCATTTTCAGGGAGGTTATGAAGGAATCAAAGGACTGGCGGGTGACCAGTTCCCTTTCACCGGCAGTGTGGATGTGGATCATGTGGGAAAAATGCTCTGCGTAGATTATTTTCCGGAAGGGAATCTGAATATTACTGCCGTTTACCTTTACATCTATGTATTTCCCGGAATCCGGGATGCGGGAAAGGATTTCATCGGCCAGTGCGGAAATATCATTTTCACTGTAGGGCTTTACAAGATAGTGCAGAGCCCGGACCTGGAATCCCTCTAATGCATGGTCGGTAGAAGTTGTTGTAAAGATTAGCAGACAGTCAGTATCTGATCTGCGAAGTTCTTTTGCTGTATCAATCCCGTTAGAACCATTCATATAAATATCCAGAAACACTACAGTGAAAGGACATTCCTTCGCTGCAGTGAGGAAAGTTTCTCCATTTTCATATTCAAATATATCTACGTGGACATTGCGCCTGGAAAATTGAGATTCCAGTCTGTTGCGAAGCAGTGTCCGTTCTTCTGAAATATCATCAACAATTGCAATTCTCATAGTAAATCTTCCTTTATTTATAAAATGATGTTAGGGTCAAAAGGCATTTTGCCCCTAACTTGATATCTACGAATTGCTTCGCTGCAAAGCAGCTCCCGCAATTCTCAAACATTCGAAATCCGCTGATTTACTACGTAAATCGCTGCTTTCTCATGTTTGGCGGGTCCCAAGTTCAAAAGTCTTATCGTGCAAGCACGAACGACTTTTTGACCCTGATATCATAAAATTCTGCTATAAGTATATCACAAAACAATACCATAGATTTACAATTCGTGTCATTTTCTGTCGTTTCGTGACAGAATTATTGAAAAAATTTCTGACTTTTTTATAATGAGGATAACAAATGGGAGTACATCAAATGGAAGAGGAGGGATGTCGTGTATTGTATTGCCATATTAACTGATCAGGAACAGGAAGGACAGAACTGTGCGGAATATATCAGGAATTACTGTACAGAAAAGAAAGTTTTTCCATTGATTGAAATCTATCAGAATCAGGAACAGTTTTTTGGGCGGATACGAAAAACAGTACCGGCAGTGGTGTTTCTTGCATTGCCAGGTGTGTCTGGGCTGAATGCGGCAGAACATCTCCGTTCCCTGTATCCGAAATGTGGGATTATCTGGTGCAGTGATCTTGATTTTTCGCTTCATGCGTTCAGGATGCGGATAGAATATTTTTTTATGAAACCTGTGGAAGAGCAGAAAATAAAAGAAGGATTCTCCATCTGGTTTGAACGCAGAAATGTAATATGACAAAAACACTCAGGAGGAAAACAATTATGAAGAAAAGAGCTTTAATTCTTGCAATGATCGCTTTTATAGCAGCTACAACATCTGAACCGTCAATAAATATGGTACGTGCAGAGGAAACACAGGTAGAAGAAACACAGACAGAGGAAAATGCAGGTCAGACATCAGAACTGCCTATAAAGACACTTACACCGAAGGTTATCGACGAGAATCCTTATATGGCAGCAAGTGATTCCAATATTCATCATGACTGCTATAATACAGATTCAACAGATGAGGTATTGCCTGTTGATATTTATTCTGAGATCAATGTTTCTTATGAAAAAGTTAATCCCAATGCTTCCCCGGCAGTCTTTTTTGATTCCTATGGACATTCTGTGGTTCCGCTTCTGGGTGGCCTGGCGATCCGTGATATTAATGCAGATGAGGCACAGACCTTGGGCTATTTTTCACCAAAACAGCATGACAATGGAAGCTATCTGATACAGAGTTCATATTCTTTTGTAGATGAGAGCAATCGCATTGTGTGTCCGACGAACGATAATCGGGTACTGATGCTTAAGGCTACAGATGAGGAGGGAAATGTACTTCCGGAATTTGAGAAAGTGCTGGATATTGATATTAAAGCGGCAGCAGAGGCTGCACTTGGAAAAACACTGGATCAGAATCTGTTATCTGTAGTTTTTGATTATGAGGGAAATCTCTGGTTTGCAACAGGAGGCTTCCGCATTTATCCCGACAGAAAACAGCAGGGAACCTTTGGCTATGTTTCACGTGCAGCTATCGATAAAATCTTGAATGGAGAAGATGTGGATCTGTCAGATGCAGTGTTTGTATATGAACTGGAACCGGGAGAGGGTGCAGAGAATGGTATTGCGGCATCTAAGGAGGGTGCGGTCATTCTGACAAATCTGAAGTGTTATCTGCTCCAGGCGGATAATGGTGTGAAAAAAGTCTGGGAAACTTCCTATAAAAGTGTGGGTGCTAAGGAAAGCAAAGAAGGCGATGAGACGACAGGTGGCGGTCTTGCATGGGGAGGTGGATGTTCCCCGTCTCTGACCAAAGATCTGGTTATGTTTACAGATAATCAGGATCCGGTAAACCTTATTGCGGTGGATATGAAAACAGGAGAACAGGTTGCGAGCATGCCTGTTATAGATGAGCTTCCGGAAGGTACACAGGTGTCTGTGGAAAATTCTGCAATTGTATATGATGATGGAGAGGGAACAGTAAGCACGATCGTATGTAACTGGTTTGGTGCAGGAAGTGCGAAGCTTGGAGAAGCAGATAATGATTCCTCAATACAAAGCTATGAGAATATTTATGATGTGGGCTGGCTGAGACAGGGCAATAAAATGATCGCGCCGGGTATAGAACGCGTGGATACAGTTAAGACGGAGGACGGATATGAGATGAAGAGTATCTGGTGCAGAAGTGATCTGTCTGACACTTCCATGATGAAGCTGTCCACTGCAACAGGATATATTTACGGATATGTTCAGGATATGGAAACTGGTATGTGGCAGTATATCATGCTTGATTTTGAGACAGGCGAGACTGCATTTACCATGGATATTTCTGACAAACCGGGATACAACAACATGGCTATCGGTATGTATGCGGGAAACAGCGGAAATGCGCTCTATTGTCCGACCGGCTATCTGGAACTTCTGAGACTGCAGGACAGGTTTGTATATCTGCCGGAAATGCCTTACCGCAAGGTGGATCTGGATCAGGCAATGCGCAATGTGTTAAGCCAGGAGAAATTTGCGGCAGACGGCGGACAGGGAGATGTGGAAGGATGGCTGAATACGATCACAATTGAGAACGTACATCCGAATACAACCGTTGCAATACGTATGAAAGGAATCTCAGGGGAAACAGGTTCTTTGAAGCTGTATGCATATGGTACAGACGGTACCTTGAAGGAAGTTCCGGAAGAGAAATGGCATATCCAGACAGAAGATGGTGAAACACCGGATACATTATCCGAAGACGTACTGTATGAGGTACACATGACTGTGGAAGATGGCGGCGACTTTGATCTCAGTGAAACGGAAAAGGAGATTAAGATATCTGCTGTTCTGGGAATCTGAAGGAAAACTGGTAAACAACCACCGGTTAAAACGGTGGTTGTTTACAGTCTGGACGGCGGTCGATAAGACCGCCGTTTTCTGCTGTTTGCATTTATAGCTGATTGACTGATAAAAGATAATTGCGAGAGATGAAATGATTTTTGAGCTGTTTGGAGAAATTAAAACCATTTTGCAGCGTATTGCTGTAATTGTTCCTGGACATCCCGGTAGCTGTATTTGCTGACCGGGATTATTTCATGATTATTCAGTGTGATTTCAAAACGTCGGATTGAACGGACAGCATACAGAGAAACAATGTAGCATCTGTGACATTGTACAAAGATATCTTTCGGCAGAATTTCACGGACTGCAGAAAGGGACTTATATATCTTCGTGACAGTACCATCCTGAAGGTGAATCTGCAGTTCTTTATTGATTATTTCAATATAGGTAATATCCCTGATATGAAAGGATACAGTTCTGGACGGAGTGTCGATTATAATGGATTTCGGGATCAGATGTCGGATTGCACGGGTTAGTGCTTCTGCAAGTTTTTGACGGCTGACCGGCTTAAGGATATAACCTACAGGTTCAGCAGAATATGCATCGAATACAAATTCCTTACTGCTGGAAATGAAGATAACGGGAATTTGGTTTTCAGTGTCACGGAGACATTCTGCAAAGCTGATCCCATTGTTTTCACCCAGCATAATATCAAGAATCAGAATGTCACAGCTTTTGGGAGTATTCTGCAATGTATTTTTTAATTCTGAAATAGAAGTATATTTTCGAATCTCGCAGGATTCTCCCATGGACGCTAAAATATCGATGATCATTTCTGATATCTGTGTTAAAAAAATCGGTTCATCATCACAGATGACAATATGGTACATAGTGAAAGCCTCCTATTAATCGTTATTTTCGTCAAGACAAAGCGTTGTTGTTACAGCAAAAAAGCCACCACGTACCTGTACGTTCAGTATACCATTGTATTTTTCGGCGATTCCATTGATGATCTTAAGACCGTAACCGTGTTTGTCACTGTTCTTTTTACTGGATTTATATTTTCCATTCGTGATTCTCAGGTTATCCTCATTGCAGGAGTTTTCACATTTAATAAACAGAAAATTTCCCTTTGAATGGAGATTCAGCCGGATGATCCGTTGTTCTTCAGAAACCTTCTGACACCCTTCTACTGCATTTTCCAATATATTTGTCAACATTCGGCACAGATCAATATCTTCCATGTTGAGACTTCTGCCAATGACAATACTGTACTCCACTATGGCTTTATAACGGCTGGCACGTTCTGCAAATTCTGAAAGGATGGAATTGACCAGAGCATTGGCTGTGTAGGTGACAAAAGGAAGCTCTTCGGCTTCTTCAGTAAATTTCTGTGTATACTGTCTGGCACCTGCATAGTCCTCCTGATTAAGATAAGAGGACAGGGCATTCATATGATGCCGGATTTCATGGTGTATTTCCAGGATATGTTCATTGTTTTCTGCCTGATTACGATAGCTTTCCAGCATGCGCTCGGAAATCCGCTGTTCTTCCTGTTTGCTGCGGATGTATCCCATGACACTGAAGAATACGGCATACACCATGAAAGCAAATACTGCAAACAGTACAAACATAACATGGACAACTATATTATTGGAAAGATTTATTATGCTTGAGAACTGTGCAATGCTGGCAATCAGAATAAACAAAGCAGGGAGGGAGCAGAGAATCTTCCAGATCCGTGATTCCAGATCTGCATTGATCATAGTACGGATTCGCTCCATCAGCATGAGAAATGGTTTCGCAAGAACTAGATTTATGATAAGTGTGAGAGCCAGTGCAAAGGGCGGATACATAAAATAATCGGATGGAAACCGGAAAGTACGGTGCAAAAAGGTAACGGTGCTTGTAACAAAGAATCCGTAGCTCATTACAACAAAAAATACAAATAGTTTTTCTGCTGCTTTCGCCTGGATGCTAAAGCAGTAAAATATTCCGAACAGTAGCAGGGCAATATAAAAGATAACATTCCAGATCAGCTCTCTGTAATCACCGCCGATGTTGAACTGTGCGATAAGAGAAAACGGAATGACCATTACAATAAAAATGGACAGTGCCATGAGCATTGTCTTTTTTGTGCTTAGGCGGAAACGATCCCGGAATGGATACAAACAGAAAAATGCATAAGGAAAAATCTGAAGAGAAAATCCGCAGAAATAACGCAATGCTATCATAAAACCCTCCTGTCATAAAGATAGATAATGGCCAGGTTACTTATTAAAAATAAGTATACCATTGGCAGAGGGCAAAATCAAATCATATGAAGGTCTTTTCACACCATATTTTGACTATTCACGCAAAAATATAGACAGAGAAGTCAAATTCAAATAACATAAATAATATAGATTCAGAAAACTGTCAAAATGAGGAGAGCTTTTGATACGGTATATATGCCCGAAAGTTTGCTTTACTGGCATCGTAAAGGAAAAAATATAAGAAAAGGAGACTAAAAAATGAAGAAAAGAATGATTATTGTGACGGCACTGATTATGGGAACTCTGGGAGCAGGATGTGTGAGTGTTCAGGCATCGGATACGTTACCTGAACTGACAAAAGACAATGCACTGGAACAGATGATGAAAGCAGGAGAAACAGACAGTCTTGTAAGCAATCATAAAAGCTATGAAGCTACCTGTGAATATATACTGCAGAATACAAAGGTATATGACTATGAAGATTCTGAAGTGATGTATGTAGATATGTATGGTACTACCCAGATGCTCTATAAAGATGGCGAATTAAAATACGGAAAAGAAGGAGACGAGTACCTCTCCTGTCTGTATATTGATGAAGCAGATGGAAATGCAGATGATCTTATAAGCTTTTACACAGATGAAACCATAGAGGAAGAAGTGACGGATATGAAGGAAGATGGTGATACGATCATTATACAGACAAAGGTACCTGAAGAACTTACTCAGAGCGCATTGAATTCTCAGGGAGATGGAGAATCCTACACAGAGGGAGACTGGATTTCTATGGAATATGTGGTTGCTTCGGATGATTACAGACCATTGAAACATACTCAGATTCTGAATCATAAGGACGGCACTTCAGAAGAAGCTTCGAAGATGGAATTCTCCTACGGCGTGGACAGATCTGAGGATGTAGCAGATCTCTGCGAAAAGTACGAGGAAGCAGAAAAAGCAGAAGGTGATGTACGTAATGTGACAGTTACTGCAGCTCCTGGTACAGAGCAGGAAAAGGATTATACAATCACGGTTCCAGCAGATAATCATGTATGGATCATGCTTCATGACGATAATTCTTATTACATTATGTATACAGATAAGGAGTGTAAAGAACTGTACGAGCCAGAGGAAGATGTGAAAGAAGACACACATCTCTATGCAGAGATTGAGTCTTATGAAGAGGCGGAGGATGAAGTATGAGGAGTTTGAGCGTATTTATCAGGAATATTATCTGAAAATTTTGACATTTATACATAAAAGAGTTCCTGATCTGTATGAAGCGGAAGAACTGACTGGAGATGTATTTCTGTCTTTTTACAGAAATATGGACAGTTATGATGAAGAAAAAGGTAGTATAGCTACCTGGTTGTATGCAATCACAGCAAACCGCCTGAAAAACTATTATAGGGATAAAAAGACTCATTATTCTCTGGAAATCCTGAAGCAGCAGACAATTCCCCGGGAAAAAATGCCGGAAGAGATTGTGGCAAAGATTATGAGAGAAGAGACATTAAGAAAAAGTCTGGAGCAGCTTTCTGACAGAGAA
>ERZ857969.2076-NODE-2076-length-24406-cov-3.495791_pt1 | contig 24406 bp, 19 predicted proteins | sample MGYA00519864_ERZ857969 | MGnify/ENA primary metagenome ERZ857969 (study PRJEB31778, sample SAMEA3449382) | human gut metagenome | biome: human gut; feature: human-associated habitat; material: faeces | place: United Kingdom | collected 2010/2012 ... | reverse complement strand
CAAATATTACAAGATTTATATAAATCAGATAATACTTGGGATATTGCAATATTAAGATACTTCAATCCAGTAGGAGCACATGAGAGTGGACTAATAGGGGAAGAACCACAAGGAATTCCAAACAATTTAATGCCATATGTAGTAAGAGTTGCATCAGGTCAACTAGAACAATTATCTGTGTTCGGAGACGATTATGATACACCAGATGGAACAGGAGTAAGAGATTATATACATGTTGTGGATTTAGCTAAAGGACATATTAAAGCATTAGAAAAATTAGAAAAAGAACAAACAGGAATGTATATATATAATTTAGGAACAGGAACAGGATATAGTGTTTTGGACATGGTAAAAGCATTTGAAAATGTAACTAGAAAAACAGTAAAATATAAAATAGCGCCAAGAAGAGCAGGAGATATAGCAACATGTTATTCAAATCCAGAGAAAGCTCAAAAAGAATTAAACTGGAAAGCAGAGAAAACATTAGAAGATATGTGTAAAGATTCTTGGAGATATATACAAAAACAAATGGAGGAATAATTATAATAGCAAATGAAAAAAAGAATAGCATATATAGTTATAGTAGTATGTTTATTAATAGCTTTTGGGGCAACTGTAACAATAAACTGGCTATATGAAACATTTGGACATCTTTCGATGGATGAAATAATATTTCACTTAAAAGTTCCAATGGAAGGAACAAATACAGACATAATTTTTACATTTTTTAAAGAATGCTTGTGGAAAGTAATCTTACCCACAATAATAATATCATTTGCATTAATATACCCGATGGTCAAAGATATAAAATTTATAAAAGAAATACATACAGCGGAAAGAAGAAGAACTACTCTAACAAGTATATGTATAGCTGGATTAATACTAATAATTAGTATTAGTAAAATAGTAGAAACAACAGATATAAAAGAATATATAGAGAATCAGACACATGATTCGAGTTTTATATCAAAAGAATATGTAAGACCAGAGAAAACAAATATAGAATTTCCAGAACAAAAAAGAAATTTAATATACATTTTCTTGGAATCAATGGAGACAACATATTATTCAACAAAAGACGGAGGATTATCAAAAGGAGATTTAATACCAGAGATATCAAAATTAGCAAAAGAAAATACTAATTTTTCAGATACAGATAAGTTAGGTGGAGCATATACATTATATGGAACCACATGGACTGTTGGAGCGATGTCTGCACAGACAGCAGGAGTACCGCTAAAATTATCTATTGATGATAATTCAATGGGAGAGTATAGTACTTTTTTGGATGGAGCTTATAGTATAGGACAAGTTTTAGAAAATAATGGATATACAAATTACCTTTTGTTAGGTTCTGATGCAACATTTGGAGGAAGAAGAAATTTATTTAAACAACATGGAAATTATGAAATATGGGATTTTGAATCTGCCAAAGAAGAAAACAAAGCTTCAGAACAAATATGGTGGGGGTTTACTGATGATCAATTATTTGAGTATGCAAAAGAAAAAATATTAAATTTATCAAAACAAGAAAAACCATTTAATTTTACATTTTTGACAGCTGATACACATTTCCCTGATGGATTTTTGTGTAAAGATTGCCCTAATAAATGGGATGAACAATATAAAAATGTAATATCTTGTTCAAGCAAAAGAGTTGGAGATTTTGTTAAATGGCTTCAAAAACAAGATTTTTATGATAATACTACAATAGTTATTACTGGAGACCATTTAACAATGCAAGCAAATTTCTTTGAGCCAGAAGAAGGGCAACAATATGATAAAAAAGTAGTAAATGTTATTATAAATCCTGCTATTGAAGCGGAGAATACAAAAAGAGTATATTCAACAATGGACTTATACCCAACAACACTAGGGGCACTTGGAGCTAAAATTGAAGGAAATAGATTAGGGCTTGGAACGAATTTGTTTTCAAATGAGAAAACATTAATTGAAAAATATGGTGTTGAATATGTTAATAATGAATTGAAAAAGGTATCAAGATTTTATGATAATTCAATTTTAGTAAAATAGGTAGAAAGGTTGAAAAATATGGAGAAAATATCAGTAGTAGTTTCTTGTTATAATGAAGAAAAAGCATTACCATTATTTTATAAAGAAATAGAAAGAGTGAGAAAACAAGATTTTGAAAATATTGTGGATTTTGAATACATATTTGTAAATGATGGTTCTAAAGATAAAACATTAGATATAATAAAACAGTTAAGAGCAATTGATGATAAAGTAAGATATGTATCATTTTCTAGAAACTTTGGAAAAGAAGCAGCGATGTTTGCTGGTTTGGAAGCATCAACAGGAGATTATGTAACATTAATGGATGCAGATTTACAAGATCCGCCAGCTTTACTAAAACAAATGTATGACGCAATTATAAATGAAGGATATGATTCAGTAGGAACCAGAAGAGTTACAAGAAAAGGTGAACCACCAATTAGAAGCTTTTTTGCAAGGATGTTTTATAAGATAATAAATAAAATGTCAGATATTGAAATGGTTGATGGAGCTAGAGATTATAGGTTGATGAAAAGACAAGTTGTTGATGCAATAATATCTTTAAAAGAGTATAACAGATATTCAAAAGGATTGTTTAGCTTTGTAGGATTTAATACCAAATGGATAGAATATGAAAACGTTGAAAGAGTTGCAGGAGAAACAAAATGGTCATTCTGGAAATTATTTAGATATGCAATTGAAGGAATAACAGCATTCTCAACAACACCTTTAATATTTGCATCAGTATTGGGAATAATATTTTGTGTAATTTCATTTTTGGCAATTATATTTATTATAGTTAGAACATTAATATATGGAGATCCAACTTCTGGTTGGCCATCACTTGTATGTATAATTGTTTTTGTTAGTGGAATACAATTGTTCTCAGTGGGAGTAATTGGACAATATTTATCTAAAACATATTTAGAGGTCAAAAAAAGACCAATTTATATTATAAAAGAAAAAGTATAGGCAAACAAATAAGAAAGGAATGGATATAAATGTTTAAATTTGGATTAGGGCAAGATATAGGAATAGACTTAGGAACTGCTACAGTAATAGCATATGTAAAGGGAAAAGGTGTAGTGCTTAGAGAACCATCTGTAGTAGCAGTAGATAGTAATACAAATGAAGTGTTAGCAGTGGGACAAGAAGCAAGAAGAATGTTAGGAAGAACACCAGGAAATATTGTAGCTACAAGGCCATTAAGAGAAGGGGTAATTTCAGATTATACAGTAACAGAAAAAATGCTAAAATATTTTATAAACAAGATAAATGGAAGAACATTGTTTGCACCACGAACAATGATATGCATTCCTTCAAGAGTAACAGAAGTTGAAAAAAAGGCAGTAATAGATGCAGCAAATCAAGCAGGAGCACGTAAAGTGTTTTTAATAGAAGAGCCAATAGCAGCAGCAATAGGTGCAGGAATAGATATAGCTAAACCATGTGGTAATATGGTTGTAGATATTGGTGGTGGAACAACAGATATTGCAGTAATTTCATTAGGTGGTTCAGTAGAAAGTACGTCATTAAAGGTTGCAGGAGATAAATTTGATGAATATATTGTTAAATATATCAAAAAGAAACATAATATAATGATTGGAGAAAGAACAGCAGAAGATTTAAAAATAAATATTGGCTGTGTATATCCAAAAATGCAAGACACTGATATGGAAATAAGAGGTAGAGATTTAGCAACAGGATTGCCTAAAAATGTTAAGGTGAATTCAAGTGAGATGCTAGAAGCGCTTATAGAACCTGCAATGATGATTGTAGATGCAGTTCATTCAGTGTTAGAAAAGACACCACCAGAACTTTCTGCTGATATAAGTGACAGAGGAATATATATGACTGGTGGAGGATGTTTAATAGATGGCTTAGACAAATTGTTGCAAGAAAAAACAGGAATAAATGTAATGATTGCTAATGATGCGGTTTCATGTGTTGCATTAGGAACTGGTAAGGCATTAGATAATCTAGATAAATTAGATAGATAGAAAGGAATGATTAAAAAATGAAAAAGAAAATTGCGTTAACAATATTTTTAATAATAATGATGATGACAACAAGTGTATTTGCAACAGCAAAATCTGCTGATGTAAAAATGGAAGTAGTAGAAGACAATGTATGTACAATAAAATTAAATGAAAAAGCAAATCTTGAAAAAAAACTTGTAGAGTATGATTTAGATAAACATCAAGTTACTCTACAATTAAAAGTAAATAATGCAGCAGAAGCAAAAATACCATCAGGAGAAATGATGTTAGTAATAGATAGCTCAAATAGTATGGATCAAAAAGTAGATGATAATACGACAAGAAAAGAATTGGTTTTAAATTCTGCTAATAAGCTTGTTGAAAGTTTATTAAAAGCAAATCCAACAACATTAAAAATAGGAGTTGTAACATTTTCAACTAGTTCACAAAAAGATGAAAATGGAAACTTAATAATAGGAACAGAAGCTGATGCACAAAAAGTTTGCGATTTTACAAATAATGTCCAAACATTAAAATCAAAAATATCTGCAATAGAAGGAACAGGCCAATATACTAACTTAGATTCAGGTTTAAAATTAGCAAAAAGCCAATATACATCAGAAGATAATAATAAATACATGATTGTTTTAACAGATGGATTACCAAATATTGCAATAGGGTATAATGATTTGACTTCATATAAAGGATTAACAGATGTTATAACAGCAACTAAAGCAACATTAAAATCATTAGATAATGTAGATGTAATGACAATGCTAACAGGTATAGATACAGAAGATGCAACATTTAGGATGGAAGGCGAAAATAAATATACATATGGACAAGTAATACAAGAAGTTTTTGGAACAGAATCAAAACCAACAGTAGGAAAATTCTATAAAATAAATGATAATCAAATCGAAAAGACAATTACAGAAACAATTTACCGCGAATTATTGCCAGTTGAAAATGCATTAACAGATATAGTTGTAAAAGATTATTTTCCAGAATATATTGTAAATAATTTCGAAATGACATATGTTGAAGGAATTGATACAAGTAATGTTTCAGCCAAGATTGACACAGAAACAAATAGTATAACATGGAATCTTGCAAAACTTGGAGCAAATCAATCAGCTATGATACAATATAGATTGACATTGAAAGACGAATTTGATGAAAAAATTATAGGTGAAATTCTTAATACGAACGATTCAGTAGAAGTAACATACAAAGATTTTGATGGAAGCTCAAAAACAGAAAAATCAGATGTTACACCAAAAATAAAGCTTACAAAAATTGAAGTACCAGTTGACAATACTGTTGCACCAGAACCAATACCAAAGGCAGGGTCTCCTATGGTTATTGTAGGAATGATATTAGTAGTAGCAGTTGCAATGTTTTTTGGATATAAATCAAGAAAAATAAAATAAGCAAAAGGAAGCCTCTGAAAAGGGGCTTCTTTTGTTATGTCTCTAAAGGATTAGCAACATCCTCCTCTGTTACCACCACAGCAACAACAAATTAAAAGTATTAAGATTATTATCCAGCAGCAATCATCGCCAAAACCAAATCCACATCCTCTATTTTCTGGCATATTAAACCCCCCTTTCGATAAAACTATCTTGGCTAAAGTGAAACTTAACTTTAGGTTTTTCTTTTGATAATATATAATATGGGGTTTATAAGAAAATGTTACAACTTAATGTTTTTATTAATATGTACAAAAAAGTATAAAAAATGATTAATATAGGTTGAAAAAAAAATGCAAGTATGATTAAATATAATAAAATAATGGAACAGAAGAAAAGAATTCTCAGATGCTCCAGGAGGTAATGTAAAAAAATGGGAAACATAGTTTTATTAGATGATTTAACGATTAATAAAATTGCAGCAGGAGAAGTAATAGAAAGACCTGCATCAGTAATAAAAGAAATGATTGAAAACTCAATAGATGCAGGGGCTAATAATATAGTAGTAGAAATAGAAAAAGGTGGAATATCATATATAAAAGTAACAGATAATGGAAAAGGAATTTCAGAAGATGATTTGGAATTAGCATTTGAAAGACATGCTACAAGCAAAATAAGATCTGCTGATGATTTAAATACTGTAACATCAATGGGGTTCAGGGGAGAGGCATTAGCAAGCATTGCAGCGATATCAAGAGTAGAATTAGTTTCTAAAACGGCAGAGCAAGAAAATGGGTATAAGGTAGTATTAGAAGGTGGAAATGTATTAGAAAAATCAATAGCAGGTTCGCCAACAGGTACATCAATAACAGTAACAAATCTATTTTATAATACACCGGTAAGATATAAATTCTTAAAAAAGGATTTCACCGAAGCAGGATATATTGAAGATGCAATAACAAGAACGGCATTAGTGCATCCAGAAATAGCAATAAAACTTATAAATTCTGGAAAAACGGTTATTCAAACTAATGGAAATGGAGATTTAAAAACAGTAATTTATAGTATATATGGAAAAGATGTAGCAAATGCATTGATAGAAACTGATTACACATATGAAGATATACATATAACAGGTGTAGTAGGAAAACCAGAAATAGCACGTTCAAATAGAGCATATCAAATGTTTTTTGTTAACAAAAGATATATAAAAGACAAAGCATTATCATCAGCGACAGAAAGAGCATATAAAGGAATGTTGCCAATGGGAAAATTTGGATTTTTGGTGTTGAATATTGAAATGAATCCAAGTAAAGTTGATGTGAATGTGCACCCAGCAAAATTGGAAGTAAGATTTGAAGACGAAAATTTGATATTTAAAGCAGTATATCATGCAATAAGAGATTCACTTTTAAAAATAGATGAACCAAGTACAAATAATAATTCAGATCAAATTTCAATTGGAACTCCAACAGTAGAAATAAAACCATTTAACAAAACCGATAATTTCTCAGTAGGAAGTAAAGAAACTATAGTAGAACAAATATTTAAAGCAAGACAATTAGCTGAACAACATAACCAGGAACCAAAGCAAGCTCAACAGAATCAAAAAGCAGAAAAGATTGAAATACCTGAGATAGAAAAAAGTCAAGAAGTTCTAAAAAAACTACAAGAAATGAAACAAAAACTAATTCAAGAAACACCAGGACTAAAATTAGAAAACAGGGAAGTAATACAACCAGTACAAGTAGAACAACCACAACAAGAGAAAAAACAGGAAATAGGAATACAACAACAAGAAAATATTGAAGTGGAAAAAACTGAAATAATAGAAAATCAAGAAGAACCTCAAATATTGGAAGAAGAATTACCAAAAGCACTTCAACATGAAGAAATAGAGCAACCAGCAGAAGAAATAAAATATGAAATAGAATCTGAACCTATAAAAGAAGAAAAAGTAGCAGAGAAAAGTGTAGAATATACAAAAGAATTTGAAGAAATGTATATGCAATTATTTGGAACTAAGCCAGTAAAAGGTGAAAAATACGAAAGCAAAATAGATGATAGTAATAAAATAGATGATATAGCTAAACTAGAAAATAGAACTGTATTTGAGAATCTAGAAGAATATCAAAAGCCTACTTATAAATTTGTTGGAATACTATTTGATGAATACATAATAATTGAGATGGAAAAAGAAATGTATATAATTGACCAACATTCAGCACATGAGAAAATATTATTTGAAAAATTAAAAGATAATTATTATGACATAGAGAATAAAGATTCACAATTAATGTTATTACCAGATATAATAACACTTTCACGTAAACAAATGGAAATTGCTAGAGATAATATGCAAATGTTTAGAAATGCAGGATTTATGATAGAAGAATTTGGGGAAAATACTGTAAAAATAACAGGTGTACCAGAAATATGCTTAGAATTAGAAACAAGAGAAATATTCACACAGATATTAGATGAAATAGATAAAGTTTCAAGAAATGAAAAACAAGAAGTTGAACAAAAATTTATATCAACACTTGCTTTAAAAATTGCTAAAGATGCTAGCATAGCAAATACTAAAGAAGAGGTTGATGGTTTGATGAATGAGTTATTAATATTAAATAATCCATTTATAGGACCACTAGGAGAACCAATAGCGATAAAAATGTCAAAATATGATATTGAAAGAAAATTTGCAAGAAAGTAAAGGAATTAAAGATGAACAAACCAAAGGTTATAGTTATATGTGGGCCTACTGCGTCAGGAAAAACTGCACTATCAATACAACTGGCACAAAAAATAAATGGAGAAATAATTTCAAGTGATTCTATGCAAATATACAAAAATATGAACATAGGAACAGCTAAACCAGACAAACAAGAAATGCAAGGAATAAAACATTACTTATTAGATTTCGTAGAGCCAAATCAAAGATATAGTGTGGCAGATTATAAAAAAGATGCTGAAAATGCAATAGAAGATATATTACAAAAAGGGAAAGTTCCAATAATTGTTGGTGGAACTGGGCTGTATGTAGATAGCTTAATATATGGAATTGAATATCCAAACATAGAATTTGATGAAAATTACAGAAAAAAATTAGAAAAAAGAGCAGAAAAAGAAGGATTAGAAAAATTATATGAAGAAGCTAGAAAAATAGACCCGCAAGCAATGGAAAAAATCAGCCGTAATGACCAAAAAAGAATATTAAGGGTTTTGGAAATTTATAATGCAACAGGAAAAACGAAAACAGAGCAGGAAATTGAGTCTAGAAAAAATGAAGTGAAATATGATTATAGAGTATTTGCAATAAATATGGATAGAGAAAAGTTATATGATAGAATAAATAAAAGAGTAGATATAATGATACAAAAAGGCTTAATAGAAGAGGTTGAAAATTTATTAAAAAAATATAATGAGTTTCCAACAGCAATGCAGGGATTAGGATATAAAGAAGTAGTGGAATATCTTCAAGGAAAAGTTTTAAAAGAAGATATGATAGAAAACATTAAAAGAGAATCAAGAAGGTATGCTAAAAGACAAATAACATGGTTTAAGAAAAATAAACAAACAATATGGATAGGACCAAATGACTTACAAATGATTTTAAATGAAATATAATATATTTTATTTAGAAAGGAGAAAAAACTTGGGAAAAGGTAAAGCAATTATAGCAATACTATCTGGAATAATTATAGTAGCATATATAATAAGTGCAATATATTTGCTTATAGTTCACCAATCAGACACTTACATTATAAGTCAAGGAACAGTGACACAAGAAGATGAAACGGTTGGATATATAATACGAGATGAACAAGTAAAAAAGAGTGATAATTATAATAATGGAATATATGCAATTGCATCAGAGGGACAAAGAGTAGCAATAAATGAGCCAATTTTTAGGTATTATAGTGATACAGAAAAACAGATAAACTCTGAAATTAATGATATAAATTATAAAATACAAGATTTACTAGAAAAAGACAAAAGTGTTACTTCTGCTGACATAAAAGCAATAGAAAAACAGATTGAAGAAAAAATGCAGAATATAAATACATTAAATAATTATCAAGAAATAAGTGAATACAAAAAAAATATTGATACTTTAATAAGTAAAAAAATTGGTTTTATTGGAGATGCTACTGAAAATACGGATATAAAGAAGTTAATAAAGCAGAGAAAAGAATTAGAGAGTAAATTGAAAAATAGTTCAGAATATCAGAAAGCACCTAGTAGTGGGATTGTTTCATATAGAGTTGATGGTTTAGAAGAAAAACTTTCTCCAAGTGACTTTAACTCATTAAATGAAAAATATTTAGATAGTTTGGAGATAAAAACAGGGCAGATAATATCTGCAAGTAATGAATGTGGAAAAGTTATAGATAATTTTAAATGCTATATTGCAGTCACATTAAATTCGAAAGAAGCGATGGAAGCGAAAGTTAATGACAAGGTAAAAATAAGAATAGCAAACGATGAGGAAGAAGATGCAAAAGTTATTCAAATAAATGAAGAAAGCGGAAAAAGAACAATAATATTTCAAATTAATAAAATGACAGACAATCTAATAAATCACAGAAAAATTACTGTTGATGTAATATGGTGGAATGTTACGGGATTAAAAGTTCCAACTCAAGCGTTGATACAAGAAAATGGATTATATTATGTTGTGAGAAATAAAGCAGGAGTACAAACTAAAATGTTAGTAAAAGTAAAAAAACAGACAAATAAATATGCAATAATAGATGTATACAAAAATGAAGAATTGCAGGAAATTGGTTTAAGTGCACAAGAAATAAAAAATTATAAGAAAATAAGTAATTATGATGAGATAGTATTACAAAAATAATATTACAATTGTGTTACAAAAATATTAAATTTTCATTACATTTGCTTTAGTGCTTGACAAATTGAAAAAAAAGTTAGATACTTAATTGGAAATTAGAATACGAAAGTGTAAAATATTAGGAGGTTAAAAAATGGCAGGAGCTATAATGGACAAGGTTTGGGGACTATTCGGAGGAGTAGACCAAGGAGAAACAGAAGAATATGATGATGATGATGCATATGAATATGAAGATAAATCAGCAAATTATGAAAATAATGAGGAAGAAAAAGGATTTTTCGGAAAGAAAGGAAAAATAGTACCATTAAACGGACAAAGTCAATCTGTAAAAATGGTTATTTCTCAACCAACTACATTTGAACAATCAGAAGAAATATGTAGTTTATTAAAAGAGAAAAAATCAGTAATAGTAAACTTAGAATATGTTAATAAAGATGTTGCTAGAAGAATAGTTGACTTTATTAGTGGTGGAGTTTATGCTCTAGATGGACATATTCAAAAAATATCAAATTCAATATTTCTAATAGCACCAATGAATTATGAAATAACAAATGAAATGGCAAGAGAAGAAATAAAAAATAAACTATCTGTTTCTTGGCTAAAAAATAATAATATAAATTAATCTTTAAAAGAGAACGGAGGCTATCTAATATGATTACACCATTAGATATAGAAAATAAAAAATTTAGCAAACAAATGATGAATGGATATAATGTAGATGAAGTTGATGAGTTCTTAGATCAAATTATGCAAGATTATGAAACAAATTATAAAGAATTAGCTTCTATGAAAACAAAAGTTGATGAATTGAACAATGCTTTAGAACATTATAAGAATATAGAAAATACTTTACAAAATACTTTGGTAATGGCACAATCAACAGCAGAAGAAGTTAAAAGTGTTGCAAAACAACAAGCTGATCAAATTATATCAGAAGCTCAAAAAGAGGCTGAGAATATACTAAGAACTTCAAAAGAAGGTGTTGCAAAAGATCTAGAAGATATTGATCAAAAAATAAAAATGAAAGAGCAACAATTCAATGATGTAAAAAAACAATTTGATGTTTATAAAGCAAAGATGGAATCTTTGTTGATTTCACAATCAGAGATTATAAAAGAAATAAATAAAGAAGAAGACTAAAATGGGGCTTGGGAAAGAAAAATTTCCGCCCCATTTTTGTCATTTCTCTAAAAAGTACTTGTAAAAACAGTGTTACAATGTTACAGAAATATTAAAACTATATTACAATTTAGTTAAAATACTTGACAATACGGAAAAAAAGAATAAAATATTAGTATAAAATAAGAAAGGCTGAATTTGGCAGAATGAGAATAATAAGTGGAAAAGCAAAAGGAACTAAACTATACACATTAGAAGGTACTAATACAAGACCGACATTAGATAGAGTAAAAGAGTCAATATTTAATATAATACAAAATGATATTGAAGATGCAGAAATATTAGATTTGTTTGCAGGAAGTGGAGCGATTGGATTAGAATTCTTAAGCAGAGGGGCAAGAAATGCAGTATTATGTGATAAGTCAAAAGATGCCACTGAAATAATAAAGAGGAATGTACAAAAAACGCATATGGAAGAAAAAACACAAATATTAAATTTGGATTTTGAAACATGTTTAGATAAAGTTAAAAATCGACAATTTGATATAATATATATAGATCCACCATATGTAACAAAATATATACTAAAATCAATAGAAAAAATTATTGCACAAGGAAATCTAAAGAAGGAATTATGATTTTAGAAACAGATGATGAACAAAGAATATTGAGAGAAATTGAAAGCGAAGAAGTTAGAATTGTTGACAAAAGAAAATACGGAAGAGCAACAATAATATTTCTTAAATTAGGAATACCTAGAAAGGGGTAAGAGATGGAAATCTTTACATTATTAGAAACATTAGAAGACATGTTAGAAAATAGCAAAAAAGTACCATTTACTACTAGAGGAATGGTTGATAAAGAAGAAATGCTTGAAATAATCAAGGAAATAAGAATAAAATTACCAGATGAATTAAAACAAGCTAAATGGGTAAAAGAAGAAAGACAAAGAATATTAGTTGAAGCTCAAAAAGAAGCTGATGGAATTGTTAAAGAAGCAGAAAATAGAATTATTTCAATGATAGACGAACATGAGATAACAAGAAAGGCATATGAACAAAAAGCAGAGATTATTGAAACTGCAAATCAAATGTCAAGAGAAATATCACAAGGAACAAAAGAATATGCAAATAATTTATTAGATTCAACTGAAAAAGTGTTAACAGATACATTAGCAAAATTAGAAAAAAATCTTGGAGAGGCTGTTAATTTAATGGAAATTTCATTAGAAGACACAATAAAAACAATTCAAAATAGTAAGAAAGAACTTCAATAAAAAATTGGGGGCACGCCTTTCAAGAAAAAAGAAGGGAGTGCTCCTTTTAGTAAATAACAAAAAAGTTCGAAAGGAAGTAGATGGTTGAAAAATAATTACAATTTTGGACTGTGTCAACTTTCATTTAAAACGCGGTTACATACAACTCGTATGCGTCCTTGCCTTTTAAATAAAAGTTTCAGCTATGCATACTGATGCTGTAACAAGCAAGCTTTAACAGCATCAGTGCTTGCCAAAATTTAATTCTTTTCCAACCAGGTTTGTGCATTAGAAAGGAAGTAGGAAAAATGGCAAAAAAGAAAAGTAGAACCAAAAAAGCTAAAAAGAAGACACTAGATTTAGGATTGATTATAACAATAATATTAAGTATTTTGTTAACAGTATTAATTTACACAGAATCAGGGTATATTGGAATAGCATTAAGCGATTTTTTTGGAGGAATGTTTGGAATAATAAAGTATATAGTACCAATAGGAGCATTTGCAGTTTCAGTAAAAATGGCATGCAAGGACGATGATGGATATTTATCATCAAAAATTTTACAATATGCACTATTAATGGTATTTGTTGCAGTAATACTTAGTGTATATGAAATATATAATGGAGAAATTAATATTGAACAAAATATTTCAGATGTTGTAAAAGATGCATATGCACTTGGCGAAAACAACATAGGTGGAGGTGCACTAGGAACAGTTGCAGCAGTACCACTATTTAAATTATTTGGGAAAATAGGAACAATAATATTAAGTATAGGGGCATCTTTAATACTATTCGCAGTTACATTTGGTATAGATATATCAACAATAGTAAGTAATTGGATTCAATCAGGTGTAGAAAACAGAAAAGAAAAACATGAAGAAAAAATGATGGCGAAAGAAGCTAGAAGAGAGGCTCAATATGAAGAAAAGATGCAAATACAAAAAGAAAGCAAAAGAGCTAAGAATATAAAAGAAAATAGAAAAGCATATTTAGAAATTGAAGATCAACCAAAAGACCCTGGAGAGATTGACCAAATAAAAATTAACTTGAATGGTAGAACTGTTGAGGAAGAGCCTGAAAGAGGAAGAAAAAAGTTTAAACATGATAAAGATGACTTAGTTCCATTAGGAATGGAAAACAAGCAAAGAGTAGAACCAGATTATATTGAAGGAAATCTATTCAAAAAAGAGGAAGAAAAGAAAGAGGAAAAAGTAAAAGAAGTATTGCAATTGGAACATGCTGTTGCAGTCGAAGATGAACATTATGAATATCCACCAGTAGAGTTGCTAAGTAAAGGAACTAAAAAAGCACTAAAAGGTGGAGCAAAGGCATTAACAGATGTTGCAACAAAACTTCAAAAAACTTTATATAGTTTTGGGGTACAAGCTAAAGTAGAAAATGTATCTGTTGGACCAGCAATCACAAGATATGAGTTAAAACCAGCAGAAGGTGTACGTGTTAGTAAAATTGCTAATTTATCTGATGATATTGCATTGAATTTAGCTGCAGAAACAATAAGAATTGAAGCACCAATACCAGCTGTTGGAATTGAGGTACCAAATACAGAAAAAGAAACAGTTCATTTTAGAGATGTAGTAGAAAGTGATGCTTTCCAAGATAGTAAATCGAAACTAAGTGTAGCATTAGGAAAAGATGTTGCAGGAAATATGGAAATAGCCGATATTGCTAAAATGCCTCATGCATTAATTGCAGGAGCGACTGGTTCAGGGAAGAGTGTATGTATAAACACAATAATAACAAGCATAATTTATAAAGCTAAGCCAAGTGAAGTGAAATTTGTAATGGTAGACCCTAAAGTCGTAGAATTATCTGTTTATAATGGAATTCCACATTTATTAATACCAGTAGTAACAGACCCTAAAAAAGCAGCAGGAGCATTAGCATGGGCTGTGCAAGAAATGGATAACAGATATAATGTATTTGCAGAAAAAGGAGTTAGAGACTTAAAAGGATATAATGCATTAGCAGAAAAAGAAGGAATAGGTACATTACCACAAATAGTTATAATTATAGACGAGTTGGCAGATTTAATGATGGTTGCAGCAAAAGAAGTTGAAGATTCAATTTGTAGACTAGCACAAAAAGCAAGAGCTGCTGGAATGCACTTAATAATAGCTACACAACGTCCATCAGTAGATGTAATCACAGGTATAATAAAAGCAAATATACCATCAAGAATTGCATTTGCAGTATCATCACAGGTAGACTCAAGAACAATATTAGACCAAGTTGGTGCAGAAAAACTTTTAGGAAAAGGTGACATGTTATTCTATCCATCAGGAGCACCAAAGCCAGTTAGAGTTCAAGGAGCATTTGTATCTGATGAGGAAGTAGAAAAAATAGTTTCATTTGTAAAATCAAATGGTGTAGCTACATATAACGAAGATATTTTGGAAACCATAGAGAATAGTAACAAAACAGAAAAAGAATTAGTGCAAGAACAAGAAGATGATGATGGAACAGATCCATTTTTAATGGATGCAATAGATGTTGTTGTTGAAACAGGGCAAGCATCAACATCATTTATTCAAAGAAAATTTAAAGTCGGGTATGCTAGAGCTGGTAGAATTATAGACCAAATGGAAGAAAGAGGAGTTATTTCTGGATACCAAGGAAGTAAACCTCGACAGGTACTTATGTCTCTTGAAAAACTACAAGAGCTTAAAATGAATAGTGAAGCCAAAGATGCATAGTAATATTATGAATTATTGGAGAGAAGAAAGTGGAAAATAATGTTGATGAAAAAATTAAATATCTAATTGGAAAAATGAATAATTTAAATGGAATTGAGGATGTACAAGAAATAAATAAGATATTGCAAGAAGGCATAACAATAGATAAGATTTTAGAAGAAATAAGTACAAAGCAATATGATGAATATATAGAGCATAAGGGATTGGAAAGTTTGTCAGATATTATATTGGTACACAAAACTTACTATGCACCACAAAACAATACAATAAAGACAAGTGAGAATGCAGGAGCAACAGTAGAACATGATTTTACTTTTGAAGGAAAAGAATACAATTATTTAACACCATCTCATAGACAAACAATTCATTTTTCTATGAATGGAGAAGTTACAGCAAATGATGGTGGAAATTTTACTGGGAGAAAATATGCTATACTAATTCCGTTTGAAAATATAGATAAAGAACAAATTGGAAGTGCATATCCGGTAGATACCTTTTTGGACGGTGATGTCAGAATTCAACCTGGTGGATATATATTATGTCCAGAAGTTGAAAGAGAAAAAGTTAGTAAACAAAATTCTGATTTAATAGTTTTAGGATATGAAAAAGAATCAGTTGATGAATATGGTGATAAACTGATTGAACAAGTCCTAGGATATAAAAAAGAAGGAATAGGACATATGACGTTGAGAAATGAGAGTGATGAAAAAAAGATTTATGACATTTTGAATAAAACTAATATAAAACAGCATGGACCACATGGGGGAACACCAGAATTTGAACAAGAAAAGACCAAAAACATTATTGATGTAGTGCTCTCAATGATAAAAATAACAAAAGGTGAAATTGTAAGTCAAGATGCATACGAAAAATTGATGGAATTATTAAGAAATAAAGTTGTGCAAAGCACATTCATAAATGGTGGTAGTCGTAGTATTATAGAATACATGTTTGACGAAACAAAAATACCAAAGGGATACCTAAAAGAACAAATTTTGGAACAGCTTCGGAATTGAGATACCTGATGAAGAAATTAGTGATTTTTATAAAGCACATGAAGAAATGTCTAAATCTGATTTTAAAAATAACATGACTGATAAAGTTTTGGATAAAATAATAGGAGAATTTACCATTAATTCTATATTAGATAAAAAAATAACAGACTTAACAGAGATTGAAGCAAAATTTTTTACACAAAAAAATATAGGAATTATAACAAATAGAGGAAAAATACCCAAAAGATTTCAATTAGATAAAAGTAAAACAATTGGTGAGTTTTATAGAGAATTGGATGAAGAATATAGAAAGCAAGAAGAGAAAGTAACATTATCAGATTTAGAAGAAAATAGTAAAAAAGTATCTGCACAAGAAAGGCAAGATGAACCTGGCAAAATAAGTAATATAATTCAATCAGATAAAGAAATTAATGAAAAAAATGAGGAGACAAGATGAATAGTGAAATTATGACTAGACAAGCATATTCAGAAGTATATAATATAATTAATCATTTTGAAAAAGAATTATATGATAAAATTCCACAAAGTTTTATAAATGCAATAGAAAAAAATAGAGACTTGAATTATAAAGTTAATATTGATTATACAAAAACAATTAATGAACAAGAACTATTAAGAGAAACAAGAGTAATTTTATCATTAATTTATAGAGATTATTTATGTACAGATGAACAAAGAAAAGAAATTATATTAAATGATAAAAAAGAACTTAATGAAAAGTATGAAATTAATTTTGAAGAAATAAAAAATAAAAGAAAGAAAACATATGATACTACAGAAATAGAAGATAAACAATTAGTTAAAATAGAAGAAAAGTGGTATAAAAGGATATTTAATAAAATATTGTCGATATTTAAAAGTAATTAGAAAAATTAGAAAGGAGAAGTAATGTTTGGAAAGATACTAAAAAAAGATAAAAATGAAGAATTAGAAAAAGTTTTAGAAAAAAAACAAATTGATGAACAGGCAAAAAATCTTCTCCAAGGAATATTATATAAAATAGAAGTTGCATATAAAGATTATCAAAAGGTAAAAACAACTGAAGAAACAGAAGAACAATATGTAGAACAACTAATATTAAATATAAAGAAAAATTGTAATAAAATAACTATAGTAAAATTAAATCAAAAGCTTGCTGATGAAGAGCTACAAAAAGAACTTAAGAAAAATAAATATTATGTTGGAGAAGATGAAATAATAAGTTATCCAATAGAAGAAAAATTATTGTATGCTATAGAGAAAAAATCAACAAATGATAAGATTTTAAATAATAAATACGGATATGCAATAGCAGAAGCAGTATCAAATTTTATAAATGATGGAAAGAACATCGACAGAATAGAAGTGTTACGTGATTTTAATGGGTGGTCTTGGACGACAATAAAAAAAGAAATTGAAAATATAGATGCAAATTTGGTGTTTCAAATAATACAGATTTTATATGGAAAAGGATTTTTGGATAATTGGATACAAGATAAAGATGGAATTGTAGATTATTTTAAAATTATTCCAGAAAAAGCAATTATAGAATTATTAATGAAAATTGCCTTAGCAAATGAGGGAAAGACCAATGAAGATTTAACTTCAAAAATTGAGAATAAATTACAAATATTAGATAAAGAATTAGAAAAATATGAAGATACTAAAGCAAATATTGAAAAAATCTCAAAACACAGAAAAGAAAAAATGGAAGAATTAAAAGAAATAGAAAAAATTATTGGGCAAGATAGTAGACTAAAAGCTGAATACAAAAAAAGAAATGAAGATGCTCCAATCGAAAAGAAAATATTTAATATAAAAGTTTTGAAAAAAGAATTAAATGATAAAAAAAATAAAATATTAAATGAAATTTCGGAGGATAATTATTTGTTAAATCCTAAGAATTATATGGAATCAAAAAAGCAAATCGAAAAAGAAATAAAAAATCTCCAAGTTATCAAATATACTAAAAAGCAAAGAGAAGAATTATTAATAGAATTTATTCAAGAATTCTTAAAATGTTTTAATTCCAAAATTGCAAAAACAGAAAAACAAGAAGAAATATTAAGTCTAATATATCAATTTAGATATTTTATGTGCTTGCCATTTAATCTTACTCAAAATGTAAAAGACGTGGATGTGATTAAAGAAGATGTAACTAAGACAGAAAAACAATTACTGGAAAAAGCTATTGAAAAGAAGGTTATATCAGATGTACCACTAGAGGTAATGCAACATTTATTTGAAACAAGAATAGTAATATTAGAAGAATTATATTATAGAATTGAAACAAAAGACGAAAAGTACTATGTGCAAATATTTGATGATAATATAACAGAAGAAAAATTTGAAGTAAAATCAATCGGAAATATTAAAACAAATAAAAAATTAAAAATATTTATATAGTAGAGCGATTTGCTCAAGAAAGGGAAGAACAGATGAAAATAACATTTTTAGGAGCAACCAAAATGGTTACAGGCTCAAACTTTTTAGTAGAAGCTGCAGGAAAAAAATTTTTAGTAGACTGTGGTATGTATCAAGGAAAAGCAGAATTAGAAATGGAAAATTATAATCCATTTGATTACAATCCAGCTGAAATAGATTTTATGCTATTAACACATGCACATATAGATCACTCAGGAAGAATACCAAAATTATATAATGAGGGCTTCAAAGGTCCAATATACGCACAAAAGGCCACATGTGATTTATGTGGAATAATGTTACCAGATAGTGGACATATACAAGAAATGGAATCAGAATGGAAAAATAAAAAAAGACTTAGAAAGGGAGAGCAAACATTACCACCATTATATACTGCAGAAGATGCAATAGATTGTCAGGAACTTTTTGTGCCTATAAAATATGATGAAATAATACAAATAGATGAAAATATAAATGTAAGATTTAATGATGCAGGACATATGTTGGGGTCAAGTATAATTGAAGTATGGGTTAAAGAAAATGGAAAAGAAACCAAAACTGTATTTTCAGGAGATATAGGAAATAATGATATACCATTATTAAGTTCTCCAACAATGATTGAGGATGCAGATTATTTAGTAATGGAATCAACATATGGTAGTAGATTACATATAAAAAATGATCAAAAAGCAGAAATGTTTTTAAATGTGGTTTCAGAAACCATAGACAATGGAGGAACAGTAGTAATACCATCATTTGCAGTAGGAAGAACTCAAGAAATATTATATGAGTTAAATAAAATAAAAGAAAATACTGATGACCCAGAATTTATGAGAAAATATAAAACATTGATGAGAGTACCAGTATATGTTGATAGTCCACTAGCAATATCTGCAACAGAAATATTTAAACAAAACACAGACTTATTTGATGATGAAACAAAAGAAGAAATGGAAAAAGGTGATCACCCATTAGATTTTCCGGGCTTAAAATTTACACCAACAGCAGATGAATCAAAAGCATTAAATGAAAGTAATGAACCTTCGATTATAATATCGGCAAGTGGAATGTGTGATGTTGGTAGGATAAAACATCATTTAAAACATAATATATGGAATCCCAAAAGTACAATATTATTTGTAGGATATCAGGCACCAGGAACACTTGGCTATTCAATTGTAAATGGAGCTAAAAAAGTAACAATATTTGGAGAGGAATTTGCGGTAAAAGCAAGAATTGAATATATTGAAGGATATTCTGGTCATGCAGACCAAGAATGGTTGATGAATTTTGTATATTCATTTATCTCAAAACCAAGACACATATTTTTAGTACATGGAGAAGAAGAATCACAAGAAGTTTTGAAAGAAAAAATAACTGATGGAACTGAAATTGGAGTTTCAATTCCTGAATATGGAGAAACATATGAATTAGAGGGAGAGACAAAACTTGTTAATAAGATTAAAGTTAGAAAAGCTACTAGCCTAAGACAAGAGGTATTGGCTAGATTAAATAAATTACAACGTGAACTAGTAGATATGGATGCGAGTGTTAAACAAGATGTTGAGGATACGAATTTACGAGATGAAGACATGTTTAGAATAAATGAAAAGATAAAAGATTTGGAAAAACAAATTCTAAATATAATAGAGGGGTAGAAAAGACAATGGATAAGTACCTAAATGAAGGAATAATAGGAAATAAAAGTATGCTAGTAACATTCTCTGAAAAAGGAGAATTATTGAGATTGTCATATCCTAATAGAGATAATAGACAATATTTTAGATATTTTCATACAGGAGTGAAAATAAATGATTCATGTTTAATAAATTTACATGAAGATATAAATAATCAGTATTTGCAATATTATGATACAAATACAAATATCTTAAATACTGAAATAACTAATACTTATTTTAATTTAAAAATATTGCAAACTGATTTTGTAACAATAAAAGAAGATATACTTGTGAAGAAATACACATTTATAAATGAAAATAATATAGACTTAGATGTGAAATTTTTGATACATTCAGAACTATTATCAGACCAAAATAATTTTGTTAGTGGAATGAAAATTGATACAGGAATGGTTCAATATGCACATGACTTTTCTGTAGCTACATTTTCAAAATCAACAAAATTACTAAATCATCAAATAAATGATAGTAGAAGTACAATTGGATCAGGAGTAATTGGTGGCAAAGATTATATTGGAATGTCAAAAGACTCAAGTATAAGCTATGATATTGGAGTAATAAAACCAGAAGAAAAGAAAGAACTTATAATATGCATAGCAATTGATGAGAATAAGAAAACAATGCAATTATTTGAAGACGAAATAGAAAGAATTAGAAAAATTGACTTTAATAAAGAATATTTAGACACAAAATCTTATTGGAGAAAATATGTAAAAACACATAATGGTTTGAATTTAAAAGAGCCTGAAAATAGTTATGAGGAAAAAATACAAGATATATATATAAGAACAATTTTGCTATTTCCATTATTAATGAATGAGAAAACAGGTGGAATAATAGCAGCACCAGAAGTTGATGAGAATCTAACTCAATGTGGAAGATATGCATATTGTTGGCCTAGAGATGCAGTATTTATAACTAAAGCATTAGATATTTTAAATATGAAAAGTGAGACAGAAAATTTCTACAATATTTTTTGTAAAATAACACAAAGCAAAAATGGAATGTGGGAGCAACGTTTTTATACAGATGGAAAATTAGCACCTTCTTGGGGATATCAAATAGATGAAACAGCGAGTGTAGTTTATGGAATATATGCACATTATGAATACGTAAAAAATGAAGAATTCTTGAAATCAAATTTACATATGTGTGAAAAAGCAATAGATTTTCTAAAAAGATATGTCAGAGACGTGATTGATAAAACAGGAGATTTCCATGTAAGTTATGATTTATGGGAAATGCATGAAGGAATACATTTATATTCATTAGCTGCTATATTTGGAGCATTTGAATCTATGCTAAAGATATATAAAGCATTAGGAAAAAATGTATCAGATTTTGAAAACAATAGACTTAAAGATGAAAAGATAAATAAAAACATAAATGAAATAACACAATTACAAGTAGAAATAAAAAAATACATAGAAGAAAATATGTATGATGAAGAAAGAAAAACATATTTAAGAAACTTAGAAGATAATAGAATAGACATAAGTTTATTAGGAGCAGTATATCCATTTAGAGTTTTTTCACCAAAAGAAAAAAGAGTTTTAAATACAGTAGAAAATATAAATTTAAGACTTAGAACATATACTGGTGGATACCAAAGATTTGAATATGATCATTATAGAGGAGGAGCACCATGGCCAATTGCTAATTTATGGATGACATTATATTATCTTGAAAATGGTGAGAAGAAAAAAGCAAAAGAATCATTTGACTTTGTTTTAAAAACGGCAGGAAAGCATAGTCTTTTAGGTGAACAGATAGATAATAACACTTTGAAGCCCAACTGGGTTATAGGTCTAGGATGGTCTCATGCAATGTTTATAATTGTGCTTGAAAAAATGATGAATATGTAATTATATTTTGCGAGGCATTATGCCTCGTTTATTATTGAATATAAATTCTATTATAAATTAATGTTTTAGTTATCAATTAATATCAAGAAGCCATATAAATATAAGCTTTTCATTACATGTCTCGGCTTATTACGAAATTTAAGAACTTCTAATTTATTTTATGGGTCCTTTCCACTATCGTGAACTCTTACCATAAAATTGCATAGAATTTCTAAAATTTCTTCATGCACATTCGACATTTCATTCAAAGCTTATATTTATATGGCTTCTTGAAAAAAATTAATAAAAACCATTATTTTATAATATACTATGAACTTAAATTTAGCAAAATACTTGAAAAATGAATCAAAACAATGTAAAATATAATAGATAAAAAATGGAAAAGAGGCAGAATAATGTATTTAATAGTAGGATTAGGAAATCCAGAAGAAGAATACAGTAAAACAAGACACAATATGGGATTTAATGCAATAAATAAAATTGCAGAACAATATGGAATAAAAGTAACTAAAAACAAATTTCAAGGATTATATGAATCAGCTTTAATAGAAGGTGAAAAGGTAATACTATTAAAACCTCAAACATATATGAATTTAAGTGGAAATAGTGTAAAGGAATTTGTGGACTTTTATAAAATTTCGAAAGAAGAAATCTTAGTAATATATGATGACATGGATATAGAACCAGGAAAGATAAAGATAAGAAAAAAAGGTAGTGCAGGAGGACATAATGGAATGAAGTCAATAGTTTCCATGTTAGGAACAGAGGAATTTACAAGAATAAGAATTGGAATAGGAAGACCTGAACATAATGGTGATGATATAAATTATGTTATAGGTTCAATTCCAGAAGAAGAAATACCTAAACTAGAAGAAGGTGTAGAAAAAGCAAAAAAAGCAGTCATAGAAATTTTAAAAAATGGAGTAGACTCTGCAATGAACAAATTAAATTAGAAAGGTAAAGACATGATAGAATTAATTGTAAACAAGAGTAATGATACAAAAATAATAGCAGCCGTAGAAAACGGAAAATTAGTAGAAATATATGAGGAAAATGAGCAAAGCCAAAAAGCAAGAAATGAAGGAAATATTTACATAGGAATAGTTAAAGATATTGTCCCAGGAATGCAAGCTGCATTTGTGGATATAGGAACAGAAAAAAACAGTTTTATACATGTAAAAGATGTAGTTCCACAGGTTGATGAAAAAATCGAAAAAAGAATAGATAAAAAAATAAAAGATGTTGTAAAATCAGGAGAAAAAATACTTATTCAAATTCAAAAAGATAGTAATGAAAAAAAAGGTGCAAGGACATCAACACACATAAAACTAACAGGTAAATATGTTATATTAATGCCAAATACTAATATAGTTACAATATCACAAAAAATAGAAAATGATAAAGAAAGAGAAAGACTTTTAGAAATTGTAAAAAATGTATTACCAGAAAATACAGGAGCTATTGTAAGAACTGCAGCATTAAAGAAAAATGGTGAAGAAATAGAAAAAGACTTAAAGCAATTAGTAGAAAAATGGAAAAAAATAAAAGCAAAGTTTGATAAAGCACCAAATAAGCCTCAACTATTATTTAAAAGTCCAAGTTTTCTAGAAAAACTTATATTAGACTTACCAGAAAATAAAATAGAAAAAATAGAAGTTAATGAGCAAAAAGAATATGAAGAAATAAGGAAAATGCTAAATGATATAAATGAAAAAATTAGTTTAGAACTTAACGAAAATATATTTGAAAAATATGAGTTAGAAAAACAAATAGAAAAAACAAAGCAAAGAAAAATATGGTTAAATTGTGGAGGATTTATAACAATTGACCAAACAGAAGCATTAGTGGCAATAGATGTAAATTCAGGAAAATTTACAGGAAAAAGTACATTAGAAGAAACAGTATATAAAGTAAATTATGAGGCAACAATAGAAATTGCGAAACAATTAAGACTACGTGACATTGGAGGAATTATAATTATTGACTATATTGATATGCAAAAACAAGAGAATAAAGAAAAAATAGAGAAACTTTTAAAAGAAAGTCTAAAACAAGATAGAGCAAAAACACAA
>ERZ857969.2037-NODE-2037-length-24808-cov-10.411344_pt1 | contig 24808 bp, 24 predicted proteins | sample MGYA00519864_ERZ857969 | MGnify/ENA primary metagenome ERZ857969 (study PRJEB31778, sample SAMEA3449382) | human gut metagenome | biome: human gut; feature: human-associated habitat; material: faeces | place: United Kingdom | collected 2010/2012 ... | reverse complement strand
CGCAGCTGATGGGCGCACTCGGCGCAGCAGAGTATGCTCGCCAGAAGGGTCTTGCCAAGGCAAAATAAGGCTTAAAATAGTCTTTACTGCGGTATCTCGACAATAGACATTGTACTGAGTTTTAGTGCCTCGCGTTCAATAGGACGAATGTCCTTTGGCCGATGCACTGCAATGGGTACGATCCGATAGGGCGTATCGCAAACTGCATAAGCATTAAAAGGCAGCCTTTTGGCTGCCTTTTTTGCACGCAAAAAATGTTGATTTACCTACGGGATTGGTGGTATAATGATCACGAGGTGAAATATATGATATCAACTAAAGGACGCTATGCAATACGCATACTGCTCGACCTTGCCGAGCACAACAACGGCAGCTACATTCCCATGAAGGAGGTCGCCGCCCGACAGGAGATATCTCTAAAATACATTGAGAAGATCATGCCGTCACTCAAGTCTTCCGGGCTTATTGACAGCGTTCACGGCATCGGTGGCGGCTACAGGCTCACAAGGCCGCCGGAGCAGTTTACTTTGTGGGAGATACTAAAGCTTGCGGAGGGCGATCTCGCGCCCGTTTCCTGCCTTCAGGATAACGCACCGGTCTGCCACCGCGCGGCCGAATGCCGCACACTGTCGGTCTGGCAGGGATACTACGATCTGACCCGTGAATATTTTTCCGGAATAACGCTTGCTGACCTTATGAACGCGCAGCGCGGCGGAGATTACGTCATCTGACGATCTCTCCGCCGCCGAGTACGGTGTCACCGTCGTATAAAACGGCGGCCTGGCCGGGGGTTACAGCACGCTGCGGCGCGTCAAAATGCAGCGTTACGCTGCCGTCAGAGTGGGCAATCGCCGTTGCGGGCTGCTCGGGTTGCCGATAGCGGATCTTTGCGGTGCAGCGGATCGGTTCGGCCGGAGTCTCGCCGCTGATCCAGTTGAAGCCGCGAACCTCGGCTGTGGACGAGTACAGCTCGTCGCTGCCGCCAAGCGTAACCGTGCTGTTTTCGGCGTCGATGCTGCACACATACCTGCGCTCGGGGAGTGACAAACCGAGGCCACGGTGCTGCCCGACGGTATAATGCGTTATGCCGCGGTGAGTGCCGATAACCTTGCCGGAAGCGTCGATGAAATTGCCGCACGGCGCTTTGATGCCTGCCAGCCGCTCTATTGCGGCGGCGTAGTCGCCATCGGGGACAAAGCAGATATCCTGACTGTCCGGCTTATGTGCGCTTGAAAGCCCGGCTGTGTCGGCGATAGCTCGCGTGTCGGTCTTGTGCAGAGAACCGAGAGGGAAGAGTGTGTGCGCAAGCTGCTCCTGAGTGAGCATGTATAGAACATAGCTCTGATCTTTTGATTTATCCAGCGCCTTTTTGAGCTGATACTTTCTGCCGTCAAACTCAATGCGCGCATAGTGGCCGGTGGCAATTTTGTCGCAGCCGAGAAGCTTTGCACGCTCAAACAGCTTATCGAATTTCATATACCGATTGCAGTCGATGCACGGATTTGGCGTTTGCCCCCGGAGATAACCGGAGGCAAATTTTTTGATGACCTTTTCGCGAAAATCGTCCTTGAAGTTGAATACATAGTAGCGCATTCCTAGCGAGAAAGCGACGCTGCGTGCATCCTCAACATCGTCGAGACTACAGCATGTACGGCCTCGCGGCAGACCGGCGTCGCAGTTATCGTATAGCTTCATTGTACAGCCGATGCACTCGTATCCCTCGTCGCACAAAAGCTTTGCGGCGACGCTGGAATCAACGCCGCCGCTCATTGCTATCAATACTTTCATCATTCCGCCCATGTTGCTGCAGGGGTCGCGCGCATCGCAAGTATGGTTCGGCTTATCAGCTCGTCAAGGCTCCAACCGAGCATATCCGCGCCACGCTCGATGACCTCGCGCGAGCAGCCGGCCGCAAAGTTTGCGCTTTTGTATTTCTTCTTAACGGATTTGAGCTCCAGATCGTCCACGCTCTTTGACGGGCGCATGATGGCAACAGCGCCTATGAGACCTGTGAGCTCATCCGTAGCATACAGGACCTTTTCCATAAGATGCTCGGGTTTTATATCGACCGTGATCGCATAGCCGTGGCTTGCCGTTGCATGGATTATTGACTCGTCAAGTCCCTCTTCGCGCATCAGCTCTTGGCTTTTAATGCAGTGCTGATCCGGATACTGCTCAAAATCAAGGTCGTGCAGCAGACCGACAACGCCCCAGAAATCTGCCTCGTCCGCATAGTCAAGCTCCTTTGCGAAGTGTTCCATAACACCGGAAACTATAAGTCCGTGCTTTATATGGAAAGGATCGGAGTTATATTTTTTTGAGCAGCTCAAGAGCCTGTTCTTTGTTCGGAATCATGGGAAAAGCCTCCTGTGCTATTTGTGATAATTAGTCGGCAAACAGCGGGGTGGAAAGATAGCGGTCGCCGGTATCGGGGAGAAGAACAACGATCGTCTTGCCCTCGTTCTCGGGACGCTTTGCAAGCTCGATGGCAGCCCATACGGCAGCGCCGGAGGAAATACCGACCAGAACGCCTTCGCTCTTGCCGATCTCCTTGCCGGTTGTGAATGCGTCGTCGTTTTCGACGGGGATTATTTCGTCATAGATCTTGGTATCCAAAACGTCGGGAACAAAGCCAGCGCCGATGCCCTGTATCTTGTGCGAGCCTGCAACGCCTGTGGAGAGAACTGCGGAGCTTTTCGGCTCGACTGCAACGACTTTGACATCGGGCTTCTTGGACTTGAGATACTGGCCGACGCCGGTCACGGTGCCGCCTGTGCCTACGCCGGCAACGAAGATGTCAACATTGCCGTCGGTGTCTGCGAAGATCTCGGGACCGGTGGTCTCAAAATGTGCTTTCGGGTTTGCGGCGTTTACAAACTGGCCGGGGATGAAGCTGTTGGGGATCTCCTTTGCAAGCTCATCGGCCTTCGCGATGGCGCCCTTCATGCCCTTTGCACCCTCGGTGAGCACAAGCTCTGCGCCGTATGCCTTCATAAGCTGGCGACGCTCAACGCTCATGGTCTCGGGCATTACTATGATTATGCGATAGCCTCTTGCCGCAGCTACGGATGCAAGACCGATGCCGGTATTGCCGCTGGTCGGCTCAATGATAACGGAATCGGCATTGAGAAGCCCCTTGGCCTCTGCGTCGTCGATCATTGCCTTTGCGATCCTGTCCTTAACGGAGCCGGCCGGGTTGAAGTACTCAAGCTTTGCGAGTATCTTGGCTTTCAGGTCGTGCTTCTTTTCAATGTGGGTAAGCTCAAGCAGAGGAGTGGAACCAATAAGCTGATCGGCGGAAGTGTATATTTTAGACATGATATTATCTCCTTAAAATTAAATAGTAAAATGTTTTTTATGATTCTTTTTGTTATGTGGATCAGATACTTTCAAGGGTCCGACATCGGAAGACAATATATGCTGCCATATTGATTACCTCGATTCAAAATAAATACCACTAACTTAGTAGGTTGGTAGCATTATAAGTCTGCGTTTTGCATTTGTCAATAGCTTTGCGAAAAAAGTTGAAAAAAGAAGTTGTAAAAAACGCACAAAATAGCAAGAACGTAAATGGCAATTATGACGAATGAATATTAACCGCTTGATATTATTAAGAATACTACTTATTATTACAAGTGACGGCATCAGTTAAAGCAAGCTGTACTTGCTGATGTATAAGGAAAAATACGGAGGAAATATGAAAAAGAGATTATTAAGCTGGCTGCTCGTGCTGGTAATGGTTATGAGCATAGCACCAATGAGCGCCCTTGCGGCTGAAAATAATGAACCTGCATGGGAACAGTATGTAATGAGCGCCGTTGACTATGAACATGCCCGGTTTTCTTTTGCGGCAGTGTTCGGCAAGAGCGTTAATATCACAAAGACCGGCATTGACCTTTATAACAGCACCGGGAAACTCACTTATTCTGCTAAGGATGATGTGAACATATCATCATCGCGGATTAAGATCGATTACACCGTGCCGTATAGGGGAAAGACCCTGATGACGGCCGAGCTTTATGTAGTTGCCGATGGCGAAAAATATGTGTATAGCTTTGAGTTTAATATGATCCACATTCATGATACGGGTGATAAGATCATTGAACCTACATGCACCGAAAAAGGGTATACGCTGCATGGATGCACCTGTGACACTTCCGCATATAAAGATACCTACACTCCTGCCCTCGGCCATGAGTTTGTTGATGGCAAATGCATACGCTGCGGCATTGATGTACTCGATGCGTTTACGGATGTGAAGAGGGACTCGTATTGCTATGACGCGGTGCAGTGGGCGGTGGCAAATGGCATAACGAATGGCACCGATGCGACGCACTTCTCGCCGAACGCAGGCTGCACACGCGGCCAGGTCGTGACCTTCCTCTGGCGCGCCGCCGGTGAGCCGACCGTCAGCGGAAACGTGGGATTTGTTGACGTGGCGCCCGGCTCGTACTGCTACGAAGCCGTCAAATGGGCAGTGGCAAACGGCATAACCAAGGGCACGGACGCAACGCACTTCTCTCCGAACGCGACCTGCACTCGCGGTCAGGTGGTAACGTTCATGTACCGCGCCGAAGGTGAACCGGCAGTCGGCGGAAGCAACGGATTTGTTGACGTAGCCGCCGGTTCGTATTGCTACAACGCCGTGCAGTGGGCAGTGGCAAACGGCATAACCAAGGGCACGGACGCAACGCACTTCTCGCCGAGCGCAACATGTACTCGTGGCCAGGTCGTAACGTTCCTGTACAGAGCAGAATAAGCGTACAAATACAAACGCACCGCACGAAACTCGTGCGGTGCGTTTTCTTATCAAATTTCAATGTTTATCAGCTGTGCATGAGACCGGCGGTTTTTGCCTTGCTGTCATTAAAGCGCTTCAGGAATGGCTTGAAGGCCGTGTGCAGCAGGATGCCTGCCGGGATCGCGATAGCCGCCATGAGCAGCAGAACGAGAATGCACTTGAAATAGGTGCCGTTGTAGCTGCCTGCGATAGTTTCGCGCATTGCGTTCATTGAGTACTTAAACGGCATCACACCGTACAGCACCTGGAAGAACTTCGGCAGCATCTCGACGGGGTAAGTGCCGCCGGAGCCTGCGACCTGAATGACCAGTACGATGATCGAGAACGCCTCGCCGACATTGCCGAATGCGAACACGAAGCCGTAGTTTACAAGCGTCGCGACAAGGCTCGCGAGCGCCGCGGCAAGCCAGAACAGGAACGGGTTATAGCACTGGATGCCGATGTAGAAGAGGTTGCCGAGCACGGTTATGAGCGCCGTGAGCTGGCCGATTGCAAAGAAAACAAAGTATCGGCCGAAATAGGCTTCCGTGGCAGTAAGCGTGGGGAATTCCGAACGGCGCTTGATGTGCGGATGCATGAGGCTGACGCTCAGCAGTGCGCTTGCCCAGATGGCCAGAACGGTGTAGAACGGTGCCATGCCGGAACCGAAGTTTTCGAGCGCGTATACCCTGACAACCTCGAGGTTAGCCGGGGAGGAGAGGTATTCAACAAGGCTGCTGACGTCGTTCTGCATGAGGTCGAGGATGTTTGAAACGCTCTCGGACGAGCGCAGCTCGTTTACATTCGCCTGGACGTTCGTGACAAGCTCGAGCATGGTGTTCATGACCTCGCGAGTGCCGTTTATGCTCTGCGTGCAGGAGCCGAGCGCAGAGGTGAACTGCTGCAGCGTGAGCGCCTGACTGTTGACGTCACCCTGGATCTGCGCGATAAGTGAATCGAGGTTATCCAGCGACGATTGGAGCGTAGTCATGGAGTTTATGAGGTTGCTGTCAATATTGGTCTGCTGAAGAATATCGTCAAAGCGGATGACGCTTTCGTGCAGCTGCTTGTTTACGTCATAGTACAGATCGTCGAGGATCTCGCCCTCGTATTCGTTTATTCCGCCCTCACCGTAGAGTGCATCCCAATCGATATACGAGCTGCCGGCACCGGCAGGGTCGCCGCCGGTCGCCTCGTCTAGGCGCTCAATTGTGTTGCGCAGCTGCTCGGAGCTGTTTCGGATGGCGTCAGCCGAGTAAATGACGTCCTCCTTGCTGGTCGCAAGGCGATCCTGCATGTTGGAGATGCTCTTGCGGCTGTTGTTGAGCATATTCACGACATCGGGCAGAAGATTGCTGGTCATTGTCGTTACGTTAAGAGCCGACTGCGTGACCGCTGCCATGGAGTCCATGATGGAAACATAGGTGCGCAGGTCGGTTTTTATATCCTCAAGCTGCTCGTCCAGACCGTCCAGCGACAGAGAAGCGTCGCTGCCGATGCCGGAGAACACGGAGGTGAAGTTTGAAAGCTCGTCAACGATGGAGGCGAGGAAGATGCTGTTTACCTCGTTCTTGACGATGCTCTGAGCGCGGTCGGTAACACGGGAAGCAACGGCGTTCATCTTCTGGTTATCGTAGTAGATGATCTCGGGCGTTTCGAACTCGCCGTCGGTAAAGCCGAGCAGAGAATCGCTGAAATCGGCCGGAATGACGAGACCGGCGTAGTAATCGCCGCTGTACAGGCCGTCCTGCACCGCCTGCTCGGAATCGACAAACTGCCAGTCGATCTGGTCATTGCTCTTGAGCTTTTCTACAATGATGTTGCCGACATTGAGGTCAAGGCCCACGAACGTGGTGCCCTCGTCCTCGCTTGCAACGGCGATGGTGAGGTTCTTTGTCGAATCGGGGGTGTACGGATCCCAGTTCGAAATGATGTTGAACCATGCATACAGACACGGGATCAGAGCCAGACCGAAGACGCAGACGATCGCAACAACGCTCTTACTCAGCCGCTTAATATCCGAACGGATGATGGCTAAGACGTTTGAAGTTTTGTCTTTTATTTTGTTCATCGCATTACTCAGCTTTCGTAGAGTGTTATTCGTCCTTGCCGGTCGGTGCTTCTTCATAGTTGTCATACTCGAAGCTTCCGGCTTTATCGTCGTTTTCCGGCGAGCGGCTGCGTATAGACTCGCGTATCGCCTCGGCTCGCGGATCGGAGCCGACGGCGCTTTCGGCGATCTTCGGCTGTTCGCTGCCGCTTTGTTCGACCCGTGTTATCATTTTTCTTAGCGTATAGTCCTGATACTCAATAACGATGAGGATTGCGGCAATAATGAACATGGAGACTATCCACAAAACGAGGAAGATCGTTTTTGAGCTGTTGGTGAAAAACAGCATCACGAGGAAGATAGTCGGAACGATCAGCAGACTGCGCAGCGCCATTTTCATGCGTCTGACGTTGTTTTCATGCATCTGCCGGAGGCACTCCATCAGCTCGTTATACTTTTTTTCGTACTGAGTATCCATAATGATTGCTCCTGTAGTTTTTTTACATCATTTCCGTCTTGTCAAGCTGTTCGTTCATGTACTTGTTTATGCCGCCAAGCGGGCGCTTTGCGAATATGCCGATGAGCAGGCCGATAACGAAGAACAGCATAAGCTGCAATATGTAGATCAGATACTGATTCTGATACAGACCGGCTATCGCCTCGCGCATTGCGTTTATCGCGTAGGGGAAGGGGAAGAACAGGTAGACCTGCTGGAAGAAGTTCGGCAGCAGCTCAATGGGGTATGAGCCGCCGGAGCCTGCTATCTGAATGATAAGTATGACGACGATCAGCGCTCTGCCGATGTTGCCGAAGGCAACGGCAAAGGCGTATGCCAGCATCGAGCACGCCATCGAGGTGAATACGCCCGACAGCAGAAGCAGACCGGGATGCACACAGTCAACGCCCAGAATGATGAGGTTGCCGAGCATGGTTATAAGCGTCTGCACCTGGCTGAGCACGAAGAACAGCAGATAGCGTCCGAAGAAGCGCTGCTTTTCGGTGGCCTCGGGAACGGGGATGGGCGCGTCGCACTTGAGTATTGCGTTGAGTATGACGCAGCCGACCCAGATAGCGAGCATGGAGTAGAACGGCGTCATTGCCGCGCCGTAGGATTCAACGGGGTATACGGACTTTGATACAATGGAAACGGGGCTTGAGAGGAACGAGCCGATGCTCTCGGGATCGACATTCAGGAAGTCGAATACGTTCTGAAGCGTGCCGTTTTCGGGGTTGCCGTCGAGCATTTCAATGAAATCATCGATCCTGCTGCTGTAGGAGGTGATCAGATCCTTGACCTGAATAAGGGCGTTGTTGACAGCGCCGAAGGTGTTGCCGAGCTCTTTGACGATGGGCGTTGTCTTGCCGAGAATGCCGTTGAGGTCAAGCAGCAGCGAGGAGACCTCGCCCAGACTGTCCTGAAGATTGTTGAGCATCGTGTCGAGCATGGGGTAAACGTTCTCGGTGAGGGTAACGCGGACGGTGCCGAGAGCGTCGCTTATAAGCTGCAGATCGCGAATAAGGTCTATGTCGCGGTTGCCGCTGAGAATGTCGTCGAGGATAGCGCCGGCGTCCTTTGCGTCGCTCTGTGCGCTGTCAATGGCGCCTGTAACACCGGAGGTGTCGCTTCCGCTTGCGGTGCCGACAGCCTCGGCCGTTGCGCCGAGTGCGGTGATCTCCTGCTCAACGACTTTGGTGTCGCTCTGAGCGGCAAGGAGTGCTTCCTGACGCACCTCGGGATCGGAGGTGCTCTGTGCCTTGGAGAGGTTTGCCTGAATGCTCTGGATGCGCTCGTTGGTGTCTTCCTTCATGAAGCCGACGAGCGACTCCATCGACTGCTGAGTCTGCGTCGCGTCGTTGAGATCCTCGTAGTCATAGCCGGTGACGGCCTTGTAAACTGCCGGAACGGCGACGGTCTCATAGTCGGTTTTCACGGCTTCGATAGCGCTCTTGTTGTGCGCCGCGAGAACTCTTGTCTGCTGTGCGTCGGTGAGGCCGCCGTTGAGGCCAAGCTTATCGCGCAGCTGAGTGATCTTGTCGGTGAGCTTGTTGAGCGCAGTGAGTGCGTCCTCGACCTCTGTGTTTGTAAGACCCGAGTGGGTGAGGTAGTCGATAAGCTCCTTGTACTGAGCTTCAAGCTCCGCAAGAGCCGCCTTTGCGGCTTCCGCATCCTCGGTGCCGCCGTTATAGAGCCTGTCGAGCTTGTATATTGCCTCGTTGACAGAGTCCTGCAGCTCGGTGAGCATGCGGTTGACCTCGTCGTTTATAAGCGCAAGATCCTTCTTTGTGTCTTCGATATATACTATCTGCTTTGAAATGTTCACTCTCTCGTTGCCGATGAGGTAAATTGAATAGTTCAGAGTGTTATTCGTGCGCTGGAGAGTGTCGATAAGCGAGTTATTCGCGGAAATAAACTGATCGATGGTGCCGCTGTAGCTTATGAGATTATCGTTTATCTTCTTGAGCGTGTTCTTGAGCATCTCGGCAGAGGAGCTGCCCTGCACGTCGGAGGAGAAGGAGTTGAGCTTGTCAAACAGCGTTTCGACGACCGTGGAAATGTACTTTTCGTTTACGATCTTCTTGACCTTATCGCCGGCGGCCTCGACGACCTTGACGGCAACGGCGTTGGTCTTTTCGTTCTGATAGAACTTGATCGTGGGGTTGTACATATCCGTAGTCAGGAAGTTGTACATATTATATGTAAAGTCGGGCTCGATGATAATTGCTGCGTAATATTTGCCTGCATAGAGATCCTTGACCGCCTTATCGGCGTCGTCGAGGAACACAAATCCGAAGTTTTCGTCATCCTTGATCTCTTCAATAAGAGCTTTGCCCATGTTTACGATGTTGCCGTCGGAATCCATATAGTCCTTATCGTTTGAAACAACGGCTATGGAAACATCCTTGGTTTTCCCATACGGATCCCAGAACGCATAGATGTTGAACCATGCGTACAGGGCCGGCAGTATAAGGATCGCCAGGATGATGAGGAAGGCGAAGAAGTTCTTATAAAGCGCCCTCAGATCATGTTTGAAAATCCTGAAAATATTACGCATATCGGACAATACTCCTGTCAAACTTAAGAGTAGTATAATACGAAGATGAGCCGAAAACGGCTGCAAATTGTCGATTACAAAACGGTAACGATTTAGATACAAGGGTATTGTACAAGTAATTAAAATAATTGTCAAGTAGACATAACCACATAAATACATAAAATTTTTGCATGATTGTGGTCAGTAAAAATCACGACACAACATCTTGTATGTACAAAGATTTTAGCAGGAATTACATGCTCCGAGCGGGAATATAACGGCGCATTGCGGCAATGATAAGTAACGGGTCAAGAAACCGTACCCAATACAGAAAAGGAGATGTAAAAGCTATGTCTAACAATTCCAGCAATCATCTTGTTGTCCCTGCTGCACGCGAGGCAATGGAGAAGTTCAAAATGGAAGCTGCAAACGAGGTCGGCGTAAATCTCAAGAACGGCTATAACGGCGATATCACCGCCCGCCAGGCCGGCTCCGTCGGCGGCCAGATGGTCAAGAAGATGATTCAGGCATACGAAAACGGCCTTAAGTAATCCGAAGAGAGCAAAAGAAAAAGCGATGCCTGCATTTTGCAGGCATCGTTTTCTACATTATTAAAATATGACGTCAGTCGCGGTATTCAAACTCAAGATTATAGATGCTAACTGTGTCACCGTCCTGAATACCCATATCCTCCATGCGCTGATAAACTCCGTTATCGCGCAGGACGCGGTCGAAGTACATCATGCTCTCGTTGTCCGAGAAGTTGACGGAAGACATAAGGCGCTGGAGCCAGCCGCCCTCGACGACCCACACGTCGTCATACTTTTCAATCGTAAGATCCTCGGACGTGTCGATCACGGGTTCGGGCGGTACATAGTCGGCCTCGAAGCGGATGACCGGGGGAAGCTCGCTGAGCATCTCGGAGGCCATATTCACAAGCTCGTGCGTTCCGCTGTGAGTTGCGGCGCTCATCTCGAAAAACTCATAGCCGAGAGCCTCGACATGCGCCTTGAGCCGCTCGATATTCTCGCGGTCGTCGCCGCAGAGGTCGCACTTGTTCGCGGCCACTATCTGCTTACGCTCGGAAAGCTCGGCGGAGTATTCCTTAAGCTCCGCGTTTATGGCGTCGAAATCCGCAACGGGATCGCGCCCCTCGGAGCCTGAAACGTCAACAAGATGTATCAGCAGACGGCAGCGGTCGATGTGGCGCAGAAAATCGTGGCCGAGACCGGCGCCCTCGGAAGCACCCTCGATTATGCCGGGGATATCGGCCATTACAAACGAGCGCCCCTCATCGACATACACAACGCCGAGATTGGGAAACAAAGTGGTGAAGTGGTAGTTTGCTATCTTCGGGTGCGCCTTGCTGACGACCGAGAGCAGGGTGGATTTGCCGACGTTCGGGAAGCCGACGAGACCCACATCGGCAAGAAGCTTAAGCTCAAGCGTTATATCGTGCGCCTCGCCGGGGAGACCCGGCTTTGCAAAACGGGGGACCTGCCTTGTCGGAGTGGCAAAATGCTTGTTGCCCCAGCCGCCCTTGCCGCCGCGAGCCGCGACAAAGTCCTTGCCGTCCGACATGTCGTGCATTATGCCGCCGGTCTCGGTATCGCGCACGAGGGTGCCGCGCGGAACGCGGATATACAGACTGTCGCCGTCCTTACCCGAGCAGCGCTTGCCCTGACCGTCCGCGCCGTTTCCGGCGACGTACTTGCGCTTGTATCTGAAGTCCATCAGTGTGGACATGTTATCGTCAACGACGAAAACGATATCGCCGCCGCGGCCGCCGTCGCCGCCGTCGGGACCGCCGGCCGCAACATACTTTTCGCGATGGAACGCGACCGCGCCGTTGCCGCCGTTGCCGGCCTTTATCGTTATTCGTGCTTTATCAACAAAAGAGGTAGCCATATTTCACCTCGCAAAATTCAAAAATAATATTCATCTAATGCGGCTTCTTCAAACCGATACGGCTGCCCGAAGCGATATGGCATTAAATGAAATGCCGGACGATTTTCGTCCGGCATCGTCATGTTAATTTACTGAGCGATCTCTTCGTAAACAGAAACCTGCTTGCGATCCTTATCCTTGCGCTCGAACTTTACCTTGCCGTCTACGAGAGCGAACAGGGTGTCGTCCTTACCCTTACCAACGTTGGTGCCGGGATGGATCTTAGTTCCGCGCTGTCTGACGAGGATATTGCCGGCCAGGACGAACTGACCGTCTGCTCTTTTAGGTCCAAGACGCTTAGACTCACTGTCGCGGCCGTTCTTGGTAGAACCCATACCTTTTTTATGTGCCATTAAGGTTACACCTCCATTATCAGTAGTAGCGGGGAAAATTATGCGTTGATGGTTTCGATCTGAACCTTGGTGTAGGGCTGTCTGTGACCCTGCGTTCTGCGATAACCCTTTTTGGGCTTCATCTTGTAAACGCGAACCTTCTTGCCCTTGCCGTTCTTTACGACATTTGCGGAAACGGTAGCGCCGTCGATAACAGGAGCGCCGAAAACGGTGTTTTCGCCGTCGATAACTGCGAGGACCTTGTCAAACTTGACTGTCTCGCCGGCTTCAACGTCAAGCTTCTCAACGAAGATAACGTCGCCCTCTGCCACGCGGTACTGCTTGCCGCCGGTCATGATGATAGCATGCTTCATAAACTAACAATCCTTTCTTCAGGTCTCGCTCTCATGGGTGCCGGACACATCCGGACTTCCGACCCATTCAATGCGGCTCGAATAGCATATCACGACAGCCTTGAATTGTCAATGTTTTTCTCGCTTTTTTGCGGTGAATTTAATGCCGATATTGCAAAACACGAACGAACATGAGATAATATAATGTAATAGAGATTAATGTAATAGAGATTATAGAAATGAGGATACCCGAGTGCTGAAAAAACTGCTTTCACGAACCGCGATAACGGCGGTCATAATTCTTGTGCAGATCGTGTGGATAGTTGCGCTGCTGCTCAGGCTCAGCGATGCTCTGCCGGTGATGAACTATGTTCTCCGCATTTTGAGTCTTGTTGCCGTTCTGCATGTTATTAAAAACGATATGGATCCGTCATATAAGGTCAGCTGGGTGCTGTTTATAGCGCTTCTTCCGCTGTTCGGAGGACTTATGTACGTCCTGTTCGGCAACAAGCGCCCGACAAGGTTTATACGGGATAAACTCAATGTTCAGCTTGAGGAAACACAGCGATACTATACTTTACGTTCGTCGGATGTCGAGGAGATCGACGATGATGACGCACGAGGGCTGTTTAAATATCTTGAGTCCTACAGCGGCTACAGAGCCTGCCGCGATACGAAGACCGAGTATTTCCCTGTCGGCGAGGACATGTTCGCAAGACTCATCCCGGAGCTTGAAAAGGCGGAAGAATTCATTTTCCTTGAGTATTTTATCATAAACTCGGGACATATGTGGGACTCTGTACTCGACGTGCTGCGGCGCAAGGTCGCGCAGGGTGTTGATGTACGCGTTATATACGACGATGTCGGCTGTGCCGACTATCTTCCGGCTAATTATTGTCAGACATTGCGCAGCTATGGCATAAAGGCGATGGTGTTCAATAAATTCGTGCCCGTCGTCAGCGTTGTTATGAATAATCGTGATCACCGCAAAATAACGGTCATCGACGGAAAGGTCGGATTTATCGGTGGCATAAATATTAGCGATGAATATATCAACAAAAAAGAACGCTTCGGTCACTGGAAGGACACCGGACTTATGTTCAAAGGACCGGGCGTTGAAAACCTGACGATCATGTTTCTTGAAATGTGGAATGCATTCGAGGAAAAAGAGGGCGGCTACAGAGATTTTGTGCCCGCAGAATATGAGGAGAAAGGCGGAGAAGGGGACGGATACATCCTCAGCTTTTCCGACAGTCCCCTTGACGATGAAAACGCCAGCGAAAACGTGTATGCCGACATTCTCTACAATGCAAACGACTATGTTTATATCACAACGCCGTATCTGGCCATCGACAGCAGCCTGCAAAACGCGCTGTGCCTTGCGGCAAAGCGCGGCGTTGACGTGCGGCTTATTACCCCGGGAATACCGGATAAGAAAATGGTATACCGCCTGACGCGGTCTTACTATGCCTCGCTTATCCGCGCCGGAGTGAAGATTTATGAATACACGCCCGGCTTTGTCCACGCAAAGAGCTATGTTGCCGATGATAAGATCGGCGTCGTCGGCACCATAAATATGGACTACCGCAGTCTGTATCTGCACTTTGAGTGCGGAACGCTCATGTATGACAGCCCGGCGGTCATTGACCTGAGAAATGATGATCTTGCAACGATAGAAAAATGCCGCAAGATCGAGCTATCGGACTGCCGTACGAGTTTCTTCGGCGAGCTTATTGACCGTGTATTGAGAGTCATTGCACCACTGCTGTGAAGATAGAAAAACTGCCGCCTCCAAATAACGGAGGCGACAGTAATTTTTCCTTTTTAGCCGACTATGTCGCGGGTATCGCGTGCGATAACGAGTTCTTCGTTGGTGGGGATAACGAAAACCTTGACCTTGGAGTCGGGGGTGGAGATCATGATATCCTCGCCGCGCTTGGAGTTTGCCTCGTCGTCGATGGTGACGCCCAGATAGCCGAAGTACTCTGCAATAGCCTTGCGGGAGCTCTTGGAGTTCTCGCCGACGCCTGCGGTGAATACGATGGCGTCAACGCCGTTCATTGCCGCAACATATGAGCCTGCGACCTTTGCGACCCAGTAGTGGAACATGTCCAGAGCAAGCTGTGCGCGCTCGTTGCCCTCGGCGGCTGCGTTGTCAAGATCGCGGAAGTCGGAGGAAACGCCGGAAACGCCCAGAACGCCGGACTTCTTATTGAGTATGTTGAGCATCTCGTCAATGCTGATGCCGTACTTGTTCATGATAAACTGGATAACGCCTGCGTCCAGATCGCCGCAGCGTGTGCCCATGGGGAGGCCGACCAGGGGAGTGAAGCCCATGGAGGTGTCAACGCACTTGCCGCCGTCGATAGCGGCGATGGAGCTGCCGTTGCCCATGTGGCAGGAGACGATCTTCAGCTCTTCGATGGGCTTGCCCATCAGCTCTGCGCAGCGGCCGGAAACATAGCGATGAGAGGTGCCGTGGAAGCCGTAGCGGCGGATGCCGTCATTTTTGTAGTACTCATAGGGAACTGCATACATGTAAGCCTTGCCGGGCATGGTCTGGTGGAAAGCGGTGTCGAACACTGCAACCATGGGAACGTCGCCCATAACGTCGCGGCAGGCGTTGATGCCGATGATGTTTGCCGGGTTGTGCAGGGGAGCGAAGGGAGTGCACTCCTTGAGCGCTTCCATAACTGCATCGTCGATGCGCACGGAGGAAGCAAACTTCTCGCCGCCGTGAACGACGCGGTGGCCGACAGCGTCGATCTCCTTCATGGAGGCGACAACGCCGTACTCGGCGCTGGTGAGCTTGTCGATAACAGCCGCAATTGCCTCTGCGTGGGTGGGCATTGCAACATCCTCATCAAATACGGGCTTGCCGCCTACCAGGGGGCTGTGCTTAAGGTGACCGTCGAGGCCGATACGCTCGCAAAGGCCCTTAGCCATTACAGACTCGGTCTCCATGTCGATGAGCTGGTACTTCAGGGAAGAACTGCCTGCGTTGATTACAAGAATTTTCATTCCGATATTCCTTTCTTATTGTAAAAATCACAAAAAAATTGTATCATAAGAATATACCTAACATATTTTAATACATTCTGCACAAAAATCAAGTAATTTTTGAAAGGAACGAATGATTTGAGCGTAATTGGCATAGTAGGAGAGTATAATCCCATGCATTATGGTCATTTGCACCATATTGCGGAGACAAAAAGACTAATGGGTGAGGACTGCCCTGTGGTGTGTGCGATGTCGGGCGATTTTATACAGCGCGGCGAGGCGGCGGTGTACTCAAAATTTGCGCGCGCCGAAGCAGCCGTTATGAGCGGCGTTGACCTTGTGCTCGAGCTTCCCCTGCCTTGGGTGCTGTCCTCGGCAGAGGGCTTTGCACGCGGAGCGGTCGGACTCCTGGGTGCAACCGGCGTTGTCACGCACCTGAGCTTCGGCAGCGAGTGCGGCGAGATAGAGATACTCGAAACGATAGCCGAAACGCTTATCGATCCGCTCATCGGAGCCGATATCCGTGCAGAGCTGCAAAACGATGCAGGCATACCATTTGCCGCCGCGCGGCAGAGAGCGGTAGCAAAGCGCCTCGGCGAAATGTCGAGCCAGCTTGAAACACCGAATAACATCCTTGCGATCGAGTATATAAAGGCGGTATACAATCTCGGCCTGAACATGAAGCCTGTCACAATTCAGCGCTTTGGCTCCGGTCATGACCAGATGTCCGGAGAGGGATACAAGTCAGCTGCCGAGATCCGCCGCATGATGATAAGCGGCAGGGATATCGCAGCTGTCCTGCCCGAGAGCGCATACGCCGTTTACAAGCGCGAGGAAAAGCTCGGACGCGGCCCGGTCGTGCCGGAAAGCCTCGAGAGCGCCGTGATATCGCGTCTGCGCATGCTGCCGGATGAAGCGTATGAAAGACTGCCGGACGCGGGCGAGGGACTGCATAACCGTGTAGCAAAGGCCGCGAAGGAGGAGTGCTCTGTAGACGCGATCCTTGCCGCCGGAAAAAGTAAGCGCTATGCTCTCAGCCGCATACGCAGAATGGTGATGTGTGCCGCCCTCGGTATAAGCGCCGATATGGCTGACGAAACGCCGCCGTATGCGCGCGTGCTGGCAGCATCTGTGCGCGGATGCGAGCTTCTGCACAATATGCGGCAAACGGCGCGCAAACCTATAATAATAAAGCCGGCCGACGTCAAAAACTGCGGGGATGATTGCAGAAAGCTCTTTGAGCTTGGCAGCGGCGCGCATGACCTTTACGTTCTCGGCTATGCGGCGCGAGGGGAGCGCCGCGGCGGCTCGGATTGGCGCACAAGCCCTAAAATCATTGCTGAAAACGGCTGAAGTGCGCCATATTCAAAACATAGCAATAATAATATTAATAAAATATTCAAAAAACAGTTGCATTTTGACTTTTCGTAGTTTATAATGCTCACTATCAACATAAAGACAAATGTTCGCGTCGCGCGGACACGGAGAAAGTTGAAAGTTGAGAAGAATTTATTAGGAGGAAAACTCAATGAAGAAGTTTTTAGCACTCGTTCTTGCGATGCTCATGGTGTTTTCGCTGTGCGCATGCGGCAACGGCGGCGACAGCGGCGAGAAGGTCGTCAAGATAGGCGTGTTTGAGCCTCTGACCGGCGACAGCGCAGCAGGCGGCAAGCAGGAAGTTCTGGGTATGCAGTATGCAAACTCCAAGGTTCCCACGGTTGAGATCGGCGGCGAGACCTACAAGGTCGAGCTTGTTTACGCCGATAACGAAACCAAGGCCGACAAGGCTGTTTCCGCAGCATCCAACCTGGTTGCACAGGGTGTTTCCATAGTTCTCGGCACATACGGTTCACGTCAGGCAATAGCAGCTTCCGAGACCTTTAAAGAAGCCGGCATACCTGCAATGGGCGTAACCTGCACCAATCCTCAGATCACCGAGGGCAACAGCCACTACTTCCGCATCTGCTTCACCGACCCGTTCCAGGGTCCCGTTCTTGCAAGCCTTGCAAAGGATGAGTTTAACGCCGATAAGGTCTACTGCCTGAGCGAAAACGGCGACGACTACGGCGCAGGTCTTGTCAACTACTTCAAGGAGAAGGCAAACGAGCTCGGCATTGAAGTCATCGAGGACGTATTCCCCTCCCAGAACGCTGACTTCACCTCTTACATGAACAACGCCAAGAAGGAAGGCGTTAAGGCGATCTTTGCTCCCGTTTCCATTTCCTACGCACAGCTTATCATCGACCAGGCAACCGCACAGGGCGTCAACGTCCCCATCCTCGGTTCCGATACATGGGATACCAACACCATCTTTGAGGTTGCAAAGGGCAAGGATATCGACATCTATGTTTCCACCTTCTATCAGGAAGGTGCAAACCCCGAATTTGAAAAGGGCATCAAGGAGTGGATCAATGCCGATTCCAAGAATCTTGAAAACAACGGCGGCAACGACATGCTTTCCGCAGTTACCGTCATGGGCTATGACGCATACATGGTAGCTCTCGAGGCTATCAAGGCGGCAGGCTCGACAGATCCCGCAGCAGTTATGGCAGCTCTTCCCGGCGTTACCTATGAAGGCATAAGCGGTCACATTGAATTTAATGAGACCGGCGATGCAAACCGTGACAGCGCTTACATCAAGTCCGTCAATACCGAGACCGGTGCTTGGGACTTCGTTAAGGTTCAGAAAGCTTCCTGATGCTGTGTTGCCGATAAGCGGCAATGTACATAATCTGTAAAAACAGTGTGGTGGGGATGCAAAAGCGTCCCCACCATATGCCGTTTTATTAAGCGGCACTGAATTCCTCGCAAATCAAGGCAGGAGCGCATAAATTTGCTCCGGATAAATATGCGGAGCGGATCTATGCGTTCCCGAAAGAGAGATAGGATGGTCCTCAGATGATCGATTTTTTACATAACAATTTTGGTTATCTGCTGTCGGGCATATCCGTGGGCGGTCAGTATGCCCTCATAGCCATCGGCTACACGATGGTTTACGGCATACTCAGACTTATAAACTTTGCTCACGGCGATGTTTTTATGGTAGCAGGTCTTATTATGGTTTACGCGATAGCCGGCGGCTTGCCGATGTGGCTGTCGATAATCCTTGTGCTTGTTCTTACTGTCGTTCTCGGCGTCGTTATCGAGCGAGTTGCTTATAAGCCGCTGAGATCCTCGCCGCGTATGTCTGTCATGATTTCCGCGATAGGCGTGTCGTATCTTCTGCAAAACTGCGCACTGTACTTCACCGGCGGTCTGCCGCGTTCATATCCGGTCATTCCGTTTCTGACAAAGTCGGTTAAGATCTGGGGCGCGACGACCAAGATGGTAACTGTTGTCACACCTATACTGACGATACTGCTTGTTATTGTGCTTGTGCTTCTTATTAAGTACACCAAGATCGGCATGGCAATGCGCGCCGTTTCCAAGGATTTCGAAACCAGTCAGCTCATGGGTATAAAGATTAATTCGGTTATATCCTTTACCTTTGTCATCGGCTGCTTCCTCGCGGCTGTCGGCTCTATGCTGTATTTTTCAAACTACACATCGGTCATCCCCACATCGGGAGCAATGCCCGGCCTGAAGGCGTTCGTTGCGGCTGTCTTCGGCGGCATCGGCTCTATCCCCGGCGCTGTCATCGGTGCGTTTATAATCGGTATCTGCGAGAATATAATCAGGTCCTTCGGTCAGGACTGGACGGTGTTCTCCGATGCGTTCACGTTTGTTCTTCTGATAGTTGTCCTCCTCGTCAAGCCCACCGGCATCTTCGGCGAGAAGGCAACGGATAAGGTGTGAGGTGACGGTAATGAACAAAACAATGAATACCAAAGTCCTCAGAACTCCTGACGAAGTCGCAAAGCGGCAGGGCATGTGGCTTACGATAGTGGCCCTTGTTATTCTCTATGCCGTGCTGTTTGCCCTTGATAATTTCGTAAAACCCAACAAATTCACGCTGATGCTCATCCCCGTACTCAGAAAGGGCGCAATTTACTCGCTTTTGTGCGTGTCAATGAACCTTCTCAACGGCTTTACGGGACTGTTTTCGCTCGGTCAGGCGGGCTTTATACTCATAGGCGCATATGCATACTCGATATTCTCTATCCCCGCGGCAGCTCACGCTTCCGTCTATCAGTATTTTGACGGCGGCGCCATTCAGTTCTCGATCCCCGAGATGCTCGGAAATGCGATCGGCGTGAATGCCGGAAGCTTCTTCGGCGCGATAATATGCATCATCATCGCAGGTCTCGCGGCGGCCGTGTTTGCGGCGCTGATCGGTTTGCCCGTTCTCCGACTCAAGAGTGACTATCTTGCGATAGCTACTCTCGGATTTGCCGAGATACTCAGAGCTTTCTTCCAGTGGAAGGGTCTCGGCGTTATCACAAACAGCTCGAACCTTCTGCGTAAGTACACCGCATTCAGCGACATGAAGCTGCAGATCGGTTCGCAGGTGTTCAAATTAAGTACGACCTTCCCGTTCCTGATAGCGATGATAAGCATAATCATCATCGTACTGCTCATTAATTCATCCTACGGCCGCGCGTTCAAGGCCATCCGCGATGACGAAGTTGCGGCAGAAGCAATGGGCATTAACCTGTTTAAGCACAAGATGCTGTCGTTTGTCATCTCCGCCTTCTTTGCGGGCGTGGGCGGTGCATTGCTTGCAATGTTCCAGACGGCCGTTCAGGCTTCGACCTTCACCTCGGTAATGACCTATGAGATACTGCTCATCGTTGTTATAGGCGGCATAGGCTCCGTGTCCGGCAGCTGCATCGCGGCATTTTTGTACATCGCATGCTCCGAGTGGTGGCTGCGCTTCCTCGACTCCGGCGAGCTGCCCTTCGGCAACATCGAAGTCAGCTTCTTCCGCGACGGCTTCAGAATGGTCGTGTTCTCCGTTGTTATCATGATAATCGTTCTGTTCTTCTCCAAGGGCATCATGGGCAACAAGGAGCTGTCCTTTGCGGGACTTATTAAAAAGATAAAGGCTAAAAAGGCCGCAAAGGCCGAAAAGGTCAAAGAGGGAGGTGCCGCATAATGAGTGAAAATGTTCTCCACGTTGAAAATGTCACTATGCAGTTCGGCGGCGTCGTTGCCGTCAACAACCTCTCGCTCGATATTCCCGAGGGCAAAATAGTTGCACTAATCGGCCCTAACGGCGCCGGCAAGACCACGGCGTTTAACTGCATAACCGGCGTTTACGAGCCGACAAACGGCCTTGTGGAATTCATGGGCAAGCCCATCGTGCGCAATCATCCCCAGGGCAAGATGAAGAAAAACTACAAGGGTCAGAACGCCGACATGTATCTCGGCAAGGTAGTTGCCAACACGCCGGATAAGATCACCCAGCAGGGTATAGCCCGTACGTTCCAGAACATAAGGCTTTGGAAGAGCATGACCGTTTTTGAAAATGTGCTTATCGCAAAGCATATGCACGCAAAGCAGAACGTGTTCTCGGCAACCTTCCGCGGCAACGCAAAGGAAGAAAAGCGTATGCGCGAGGAGACAATGGAGCTTCTGTGTGAGCAGGGGCTGGATAAATACAAGGATGAGATCGCAACAAGCCTGCCATACGGACTTCAGCGCCGCCTTGAAATTGCGCGCGCGCTTGCAGCCGACCCGAAGCTTCTGCTTCTTGACGAGCCGGCAGCCGGCATGAACCCGCAGGAAACGCTGGAGCTTGCCCAGTTTATCCGCGAGATACGCGAAAAGCACCACCTGACGGTGTTCCTGATCGAACATCACATGGAGCTTGTTATGCAGATATCCGACTATATCTATGTTATCGACTTCGGCTCTGAGATAGCTCAGGGCACGCCTAAGGAAGTTCAGAACAATCAGCACGTTATCGATGCATATTTGGGGGTCGTTGAAGATGAGTGAAACAATACTGAAGATCAATGACCTTAAGGTCAACTACGGCGGCATCGAGGCCGTCAAGGGCATAAGCTTTGATGTCCCGGCAGGGCAGATCGTCACGCTTATCGGCGCAAACGGTGCAGGCAAAAGCTCAACTCTGCGCACAATAGCGGGCCTTGTGAAGCCCTCCGGCGGCTCTATCGAGTTTGAGGGCGAGAACATTACGGGTCTTGACCCGACCTCGATCGTCACAAAGGGCATAACGCTTGTTCCCGAAGGCCGCAAGATATTCCCGGATCTAACCGTTCTTGAAAACCTGAAGATCGGCGCGTATCTGCGTAAGGACGATCTGACTGATGACCTAAACTGGGTGTACGATCTGTTTCCGAGACTCAAGGAGCGCTCATGGCAGGAGGGCGGTACGCTCTCCGGCGGCGAGCAGCAGATGCTTGCAGTCGGCAGAGCGCTGATGAGCCGTCCCAAGGTCATTATGATGGACGAACCCTCCCTTGGCCTTGCGCCGATCATCGTGCGCGGCATCTTTGACATTATCAAAGAGATCAACAAGCGCGGAGTTACAGTTCTTCTAATCGAGCAGAACGCAAATATGGCGTTGAAAACCGCTCACATTGGCTATGTCCTTGAAACCGGCCGCCTTACCATGTCCGGCTCCGGCGAAGAGCTTCTCGCAAACGAGCAGGTCAAGGCCGCATACCTCGGCACCTGATGTTAAGATGAAAAAAGACCGCTTCGGGGCGGTCCAATGGTATATTGGCAATTCCTTTTTCTCAGCAACCAGCGCTTTGCGCTCCTTGCTCTTTTCCTTGATCTGCTGCACCAGACCGGTGTAACGCTCCAGCTCTGGCCTCCATACGGCGAGGGATTCTTGAATATGCGATTTGCCACCGCGAATATGGGAGAGCTGATAACAGAAGATCAGCACCCGGCTGCGCAGCTTCTCCAGCCCCTCCGCTATGGCAGGGACGGTGCGGGCAACTAATGCGGCCAGCTTCTTGATTTCAGCTTTCAATTCACGCAGCAGCGCATTGTCGGCCTTGATCTGCCGGTTCAGTTCGCAGCGGTTGGAGATAATTCCCTTACGCTCCAACGCCTGCGCTGTTACGCCCTCGTGGATGGTGGGAATCTCGTCAATACCCCGTGCGGCGTTGCTGCGGTGGTCAATGCGTTCCTCCCGCCCGGCGCGTTCCAGATGGCGGTTGGACATATCTGCCCACGCCGCCCGCCATGCTGCAAGCTGTTCCTCGCTGTTCCAGCGCTCGGAGATAGGATTTTGTCTGCCGTAGCGGGTACTTTTGGGATGCTTGTCAGCCCGAACAAGCCCCTGTGCCTCGGCAGCAGACGGCGTCATATACACCTTCTTCTTGCCGACCTTGTAGGGATACTGCTTCTCCCAGCCTTCGTTCTGCGCCGCCCGGAACTCGGCAGCGGTGAAACCTTGTTCCTCACCGTTTCTCATGCAGAGGTATTCTTTCTCGGTCTTGTACTGCCACTTGCCCTGCTCGTCCAGCGGACGCACCGTCAGCAGAATATGGGCGTGGGGATTGTGACCGTCAGTGTCGTGTATGGCAGCATCGGCGCACATCCCTTCCGCCACGAACTGCTCGTGGATAAAATTTTGCAGCAGCTCGATCTGCTGTTCCCGGTTTAACTCGATGGGCAGCGCCACGACGAACTCACGGGCAAGTCTGCTGTCTTTTGCTGTCTCGACTTCCTCTACGGCGTTCCAGAGCTTTTCACGATCTCGCCACTCCTGTGGGGCGTATTCTGGCAGAAATACTTCCTGCCAGACAAGCCCTTGTTTTTTAGTGTAGTCATGCTGAATCCCGTCGTAATCGTTATACAGGCGGGAACAGCTCAGATAGGCGGAAGCGGCCACAGCAGAGCGTCCTGCGCCCCGGCTGACCACCTTCGCTTCCAGATGATAAATCGCCATATCTTGTTCACCTCGTTCTTTCTTTTTCTGTTTCTCTTTCGCAAAAGAGAAAATGCCCCGGAGTCAAGCTTCGGGGCATAGCCGCAAGCAAAGCTGCCGGTGGCAGGTTTGCGCGGGCAGGGAGCAGACTGTTTCCAAAGCGGAAACAACTGCGACCTGCGCAGACGATGACAGCAGCACCCGCAGGTGCTGTGGCATTGTCTGGAGGCTGCCGCAGCAGCCGCATCCGCCTCGCAGAGCGCACGTTTTCCGCAGGAAATACCACCGCCGCAAAAGGGCTCCCACAAAGTCGCTGACTTTGTGGGAAAAGGAGGCACAACGGAATGGATGAGACCTGCCGCTTGCGGCGGGGCGAAGGATATGGAGTTTGTGCCGACGCGGTGGTGAGTAAGTGCGCCCTTCTCAGGGAAAAAAGGAGGGAGGCCCCGGTTTCCCGGAGACCTCCCATTCGTATCTCAATCTTGTTTTTCCAACTTTCGTGAAAGATACCCCTCCAACTCAGACAGCTCAATAGTCCGAACCTCCGGCAGCACCTTTTCCAGAACCGCGCCCTCTTGAATGAGCCTGCGCGTTCTGGCTTTGCGCTCCTTGACACGATCCCGTGCCTGCGCTTCTTCCAAACGATGCTGCGCTTGCAGCAGCTTCTTCTCTGCATCTGTCATAAAAATCGCTCATCACTTTCGTTTCTGCCAAACGATTTCGTACCCCAGCGCGTCGGCAAGCTGGACGGCTTCTGTGTAACGCAGGGACTCCCGCTGGAGCTTGTTGGACAGATTGGATACACTGTCAGACCAGCCATGCTCGTCATGCAGCAGATCGACCACCTCCTGCATGGTCATTCCCTGACGGACGATGTACGACTTGATCTCATTTCTCAGATTGGATTTCATCAACTTTTTACCTCCATATTTTCGTGATATTGGTTTTTGAGTAAGTGAACTGTGCGCGCTTTGCGGTGAAAAATCTGCCATGCCGCAAATCCGCTCAGATTTCCATTCGTGATGCTCTGTTCATAACAGCACCCTACCGGCTTCATCATTCTGCGTGAGGTCATGCGGAACGGCGGGATATACCACATCCCGGTGCAGCGGCTTCATGCTTCGGTAAATCACCTGATGGTGCAGTGCGTTCGACCTACGGCAAAAATCTTCACGGTTTTCACAAGGATTGATTTCAGGGCTGAAAAATTGAGCCGTCTGTGTACGGCTCGGTACGGCAAAGCCGACTTCTGTACGCTGCTGTACGCCGGTTTTGCGTACCGGATGCCGATTCAGCAGCAGATTTTACACTATGCCGTGAATTGCTTCACCAAACGCATAGGCAAAACCGTATTTTGCGGATGAAGTTGAAAATAGCCGTACAGAGTGTACGGCGTGTACGGCTGTTTTGAAGTCCACTCCTCGTTTTCAATACGGCAGCGGATTAACCACCTCGATGCCCACAAAGCCACGCACCCGCTTGCCACCGACATGGACATTGTTGGTGGCCTCTACATTGTAAAGGC
>ERZ857969.2018-NODE-2018-length-25010-cov-12.829213_pt1 | contig 25010 bp, 16 predicted proteins | sample MGYA00519864_ERZ857969 | MGnify/ENA primary metagenome ERZ857969 (study PRJEB31778, sample SAMEA3449382) | human gut metagenome | biome: human gut; feature: human-associated habitat; material: faeces | place: United Kingdom | collected 2010/2012 ... | reverse complement strand
TTGAACGCGGCAGCCATCGGCACACCGCCGTTCATGAACGTCAGCAGATCGTTCTTGAATTCGGAAGCCGTGGCGTAACGGTTCTGACGATCCTTCGCCATCGCTTTCGCACAAATCGAATCCCACATCTTCGGCAATCCTGGAACAACCGAACTTGGGGGAGTGGCGACCTCTGAAACATGCTGGTAGGCGATCGCCACTGCGGAATCGCCGGTAAACGGCGGTCTTCCAGTAAGCATTTCATACAGCACACAACCTGCGGAATACAGGTCGGAACGCATGTCGACGCTTTCGCCGCGCGCCTGCTCGGGAGACAGATACTGCGCGGTGCCGACCACGCCCTGCGACTGCGTCATCGTGGCGGCGGAATCGTCGAGCGTGCGGGCGATGCCGAAGTCCATGACCTTGACCATGCCCTGCTCGGAAATCATGATGTTGCCGGGCTTGATGTCGCGGTGGATGATGCCCATGCGATGCGAATAATCGAGCGCGTTGAGCACGCCCATCATCACCTGTTCGGCGTCGCGCTGGCTCAAAGCGCCGTTCACTTTGAGAATGTCGCGCAAGGTCTGGCCCTTGACATACTCCATCACCAGATACGGCAGATGCTCGGTCTGGCCGGTTTCGGTGGTGACGACTTCCTCGCCCGAATCGTAGATGTTCACAATGTTGGGATTGTTCATTTGCGCCACGGAATGGGCTTCGCGACGGAAACGCTCAAGGAAGATCTTGTCGTTGGCGAAGTCGGCGCGCATGATCTTGACCGCGACGGTACGCCCAAGACGCGTATCGAGCGCCACGTGCACTTCGGCCATGCCGCCACGGCCGACCAGTTGGCCGAGCTGGTAACGTTCACCAGCCAAAGAGGTAGGCATGTTGATGTTCATCCCTGTTCCTTCCCATCAGTGATCAAGGAGATATGAGGTCTGCTGACCACGCGGCGCGGAAGCCTTCCACCTGTAGGCACCACCATCGTGTCAGCCAATTGTGTCTGCTGGTCGAGCAGACGGCGTTCGATGCGGGACAATGTGCGCGACACCGTCAACGCGTCCTTCGGACGGTCAAGGGGATCCTTGGCCAGCATTGACATGACGAATTCACGCAGCTGCACATCGACGGAGTCAGGCAGCGGCGGAACCGGATTGTTGACATGGGCTGCGGCGATGTCAACCGGCGTGGCACCCGTGAACGGACGATGCCCGCACAGGCCCTCGTAGGCGACGACGCCAAGCGAATAGATATCGGATTGAGGTGTGGCATGCTGGCCCTGCGCCTGCTCCGGGGAAATGTACTGCGCGGTGCCCACCACCATGCCATCCTGCGTGATCTGCTCCTGATTAGTGGAGTAGGAGACGCCGAAATCGGTGATCTTCACCTCGCCGGAATCGGACACCATGATGTTCGCCGGCTTCACATCGCGGTGGATCACGCCATGCGAATGGGCGACGAACAGGCCACGGGCGGTCTGGATGAGAATCGGCAGCAAGCGGGTCGGCTCCATCGGACCATTCTGCTCGTGGAACAGGTCGGCCAACGACTTGCTGGGCACATACTCCATAATGAGGAATCCGATGCCGTCATGCTCGTAATATTCGAACAACGCGGCGATGTTCGGGTGTGCAAGATTGGCGGAATTATGTGCTTCCGCACGCAAGCGAAGCAGTTTGGCCTCCTGCGTGACCCCTAAATCGCCACGCAACGCCTTGATGGCCACTGGTCGGCCCAACTGGATGTCGTAGCCTTTCCACACTTCGCCCATGCCACCTTGGGCTAGACGGGCATCCAACCTGTAGCGTCGGTGGATGAGCTGTCCTTCAATCAGTTTCACTCTGCCAGCGCCTCCTGCATCATCGCTTTCATAATCGGTCCTGCGGCGAACGAGCCATACAAGTCCACATTGTGCACCACCACGGCAACGGCGATTTTCGGATCATCCGCAGGGGCGAATCCTATCACCCAGCCGTCGATGGACGTGTTGCCGTCGCCGATCTGCGCGGTGCCGGTTTTCGCTGCTACTCGCACGCCGTCGATGGCCAGATTCTGGTTTTCTTTGGTGACCACGGCTTCCATCATCTGTGTGAGCTTGCCCGCGGTGTCCGAACTGAACGCGCGGCTCATCACCCGCGGCTTGGTCTGCGAGATGACCGACAGATCAGAGGAACGCACGCAATCCACCAACGTCGGGCGCATGACCTTGCCGCCGTTCGCCACTGCAGCAGCCACCAGCGCGTTCTGTAGCGGGGTCGCCACGGTGTCTCCCTGGCCGATGGACGCCAAGGCGAGCTTGTCGTCGGACGCATCGGTTGGGAAATTCGACGCCACGCTCACCCACGGCGTGCCCGTGGATTCGGAACCGTCGACGGCGATCGGATTGTCGAAACCAAGTTTTTCGGCCATAGATGAGACCTTTTCGTCACCCAAAGCCACGCCCAGCTGGGCGAATGCGGTGTTCGACGAATACGCCATCGCGTCTTCCAACGTGATCTTGCCATCCGAACCGTCGGCCTGCGACACGGCGTTCGTCAACTGCGTGGCCGTGCCTGGAAGCGTATAGCTCGATCCGGCCGGAATCTCGGTGTCAGTCTGGTATTCGCCCGTTTCCAACGCGGCGGCCGCCACCACCGTCTTGAACGTGGATCCCGGAGGATACAGCTGCGAGGTGACGCGGTTGAGCATTGGGTTCGATTCGTTTTGCGAGAGCGTGGAATAGTTGCCGTTCGCTTCGGACGTGTCGTGGCTTGCCAGCTGGTTCGGATCGTAGCTTGGCGTGCTCGCCATGGCGAGAATACGGCCGGTCTTCACTTCGATGGCCACGGCCGCGCCGTCATTGTTGGCGAGACCGTTGTAGGCGGCCTGCTGGATCTTCGGATCGATGGACGTTTCGATGGTCGCGCCCTTGTTCTCTTGGCCGGTGAACAGCGATTTGAACCGCTGCCACACCAGTTGGTCGGATTGGCCCGACAGCAGCGAGCTGCGCGAGGCTTCGATACCGCTCCAACCGCGCTGGCTGATGGAGAAGAAGCCGGTGACCGGCGCATACAGCTCGCCGGCCGCATAGGAGCGCTGATAGGAGAACGCGTCGTTCGACGGGTCGGATTTGGCGATGACGGAGCCGTCCGACGCGAGAATCGCGCCACGCGGAGCACCATACTCGTGGTAGAGGGCGCGGGTGTTGCGCGGATCGCTGTTGAGCTGGTTCGCGCGGATCGCCGTGATGATCGTGGTGGACATGCCCAGAATGACGAACAGCGCCACCACGATGGTGAACAGTTGGCGAAGTGATTTATTCATGCTTGGCTCCCCTCTGACATGTTGCCCGATGGGTTCGGCGTGCTCGTCATGTCAGATGTGCCGAACCCATTCGATGGGGGAGCAGGGGGCACGATTGGCGTGCCTGCGACCGGCGTTTCCGTGGAGATGATTTCCGTTGCCTGCGATTGCTGCATGGTGGCCGGTATGGCGACTTGCGGAACGGCTTGCGTGGCTGCTTGTGAAACAGCTTGCGATTGTGCAGCGGATTGCTCGGAGGCAACGCTTCTGCGGGCGCGGCTCTGCTTGCGGGCGCTCAGTGCCTGCATCGCCTCGTATTGGAACGTGTCGCTGTCGATATCGGATTCGGGTTTGTTTGCCGAGTTGGAAATCACCATTAAGAGTGTTGCCAACATGTAATTCGCTATGAGTGAGGATCCGCCGGCGGCCATGTACGGAAGAGTCAAACCCGTAAGCGGTATGACTAACGTGATGCCTCCCACCACGGTGAACACCTGGAAGGCCATGGTGAACACGAGGCCCGATGCGAGAAGTTTGCCGAACCCATCCTTGATTTTCATCGCAGTGATCATCCCGGCGGCGATGATGAGCAAATAGAGCATCAGAATGGCCATCAGGCCGGTGAGACCCAGCTCTTCGCCAAGTGCCGCGTAGATGTAGTCGGAGTTGGCGATCGGAGTGAGCGACGGGTGACCTTGCCCAAGGCCGGTGCCCATCAAGCCGCCTGATGCCAAGCCGAAAATACCTGTGACGAGCTGGTATGAGCCGCCATACTCCTTGTTGTATTGCGTCGAGTCGAACGGATGCAGCCAGGCGCCAACACGGGCGCCGACATGGCTGAAAATGTTGGCCGCCGCAAACGCGCCCACGGCGAACGCGATGAAACCAATCACAATCCAACTGGTACGCCCTGTGGCCACATACAGCATGGATACGAACATGGCGAAGAACATGAGCGACGTGCCCAAATCGTGCTGCATGACCAGCACGCCCATCGACACGATCCACACCACGATGATCGGCCCCAGATCCTTGATGCGCGGCAACTGCAGGCCCAATACCTTCTTGCCGCCGACCGCAAGCTGGTCGCGGTGGTCATATAGGTAGGAGGCGAAGAAGAACGCAAGGAACAGCTTCGCGAATTCGCTTGGCTGGAACGATCCCAAACCGGGAATCTTCACCCAAATACGGGCGCCATACTGTTCGGAACCGACCATCGGAAGCATCGGCGACAGCAGTAACACTAAACCGATTACCATGCTGACGTACGAGAACCGCCGCAACACACGGTAATCCTTCATGAAAATCACCAGCAGATTCGCCATAACCAGCGCGATCGACAGCCAAAGCAATTGTTTGAACGCGACGGACGTGTTCAAATCCTGATCGATGCGGGCGATCATCATGATGCCGGTGCCCGTCAGCACCATCACGCAGCACATGATCGCTTGGTTGGCGTACGGCTGGAACCGCAGCAGCAATCCCCAGGCAGTCAGGAACAATGCGCCGACGAATGCAAGCATCCACAGGTAACTATGCGGAAAACCGCCAGCGGTGCGTTCGAACATCTGGAAGAATGAGACGCCGCAAATCAGCATGCTGAACAAGAGTAGGCCGAATTGCTTCAGACGGGTTGCCATCATGACTGGTCACCGCCTGACTTGTCTGCCGAAGCGTTGCTCGAATCACCTGATTTGCTTGACGATTTGTCGGAAGTCGTATCAGAGGATTTGCTTGACGACTTGCTGTCGGATCCGCTGTTCGTCTTGTTTTGCACCTTCTGCGCTTCGGCGTCCTGCTGCTGTTTCAGCTGCTTTTTAATCAGGCGCGTATGCGTTTTCGCCTCGCCGTACGTATCGAAGGAAATGCCCTGCGCGAGTTGCTCCTGCCAACTTGGCGGCAGTTCGCTCGTCTTCATATTGGTGTCGGTGATGGCATGCGATAGCTGGAAGCCGAACAGACTGGTCGGCACGCCTTGGAAAATCGACACTTCGCCGTTATTGTCGCCGATATAGTACTTGGTTTGGCTCCAGCGGTAGGTTGCGAAAGCGCCGCCTGCCAGTCCTAGCAGTATCACGATAGTGACGATGATGGCGATCACGCGGTTGCGTCGGGTGCGTGATCGCTTCGCCTTGCGTTGCTCGATATGCTCGTTGTGGATGGCTTTGGCGACTTCCGGATCGTTTGGATCGGCGGAAATACGGCCGTCATCCTTTTGTACGACGGGGATTTCTCCGGTATCGGGATTGGTGCGGTCGCCGTTTTCCTCGCGTACCGTGGATGGTTGTGCCACGCGCTGTTCCTGAGGATTGTCGTTTTCGTCGGGATTCTTACCGTTGCGCAATGCCGCCGCGCGGGCCGCTGGCGACTTCTTGCCTTCGCGCAGTGCGGGCGCGGATGCGACCGGCTCGTTGATGATGTCGGCGATCGGTTCGAGGCTTGCGCTGGCCGCGCCGCCGACCAGCGGTGTCTGATGTGGCAGGTCGAACGTGTCCGCGTCGAGGGCGAGCGTCGCGTCGGCGATGACCGCGGTGACATTGTCGGTACTGCCGGCACGAAGCGCCATCGAAACCAGCTGTTGAGCGCATTCTTCCTGATCGGAGCAGGCGGATAGCACCTCCTGCAACGTGGAATCCTCAAGCACGCCGCACAAGCCGTCGGAGCATAGCAGCCAACGGTCGGACGGATGCGCCTTGCGTACGGCGATGTCCGGGCGCGAGTCGATATCGAAATCACCCAAAACCCGCATCACGACGTTGCGCTGCGGATGATTGCGCGCCTCGGACTCGCTGATGCGGCCGGTATCAATCAAATGCTGCACATAGCTGTGGTCGGATGTCATGCGGATCAAACGGCCGTCATGCAGTAGATACGCGCGGGAATCGCCGATATGCGCCACAACCCAATATCCCGCAACCAGTGCGACGGAAGTGACGGTGGTGCCCATGCCCGCGAGACGACGTTCACGTTTCGCCTTGCCGACGATCGCGTCATGCGCGGCCATCACCGAGGTTTTCAGCATGTGGGCAATAACCTGGACATCGCCCTGCACATTGTCTTGCTCGATGTGGGCCAGCGAACGGATGGCGATGGTGGAGGCGGTGTCGCCTCCCGCATGGCCTCCCATGCCGTCGCAGATGGCGATCAGATGCTCGCCTGCGAATGCGGAATCTTGATTGTTGGAACGTACGGTACCCACGTCGGAAACGACGGTGGAATACATGAACAGCGGTTGTGAAGCGGGGGAAGTCGGCAAACGGGTCACCTCAATTCGAAGGTGGTTGCGCCAATGCGTACGGGAATGCGTGTTCCGAGAATCATCGGCGCGTTCAGACGCTGCTGGTTGACCACAGTGCCGTTGGTGGAACCCAGATCTTCGACGGCCCATTTGCCGGTGGCGGGATCCGTGTAGACGCGCGCATGGTGGGATGAGACGAATTCATCATCCAAGACCACGGTGTTCGATGCGGAACGGCCAAGCGTGATGGTGTTGCCGGTCAGGGGGACGGAACTGCCGGCAAGAGGGCCATCGATGATGACCAGCAAGGTAGGTTTGGCACTTGATGTAGTGCTGACCGCCGGCGCGAGGGCGGCCACGGGCGCTGGCGCTTCGACGGCTTTGCGCGCGCGACGCTCCTTACGGCGATGAGCCCGCGACTTGCGCGGGCTGAGCGTTTCCACATCCCTGTACAGCGAACGCACCGTGCAGGCTACGAAGATCCAAAGCAGTACGAGGAAGCCGTACTTGAGGATCGCGAAAGTAAGTTCAGTGAGCATAGAGGCAACTCCCGAGATTGGGGTTGGTTACTCCTGATCCTGCGAAGAGGCCCAATACAGGATTCGGGTGCGGCCGATGGTGATGGTGTTGCCGTCGAGCAGCGTGGCCGCCTCGACATGGTGGCCTTCGACATACATGCCGTTGGTGGAACCCAGATCGCGCGCGATGACGGTGCTGCCATTGTCGGTGACGTCAATCTCCATATGGCGGCGGGAGATGCCCGGATCGTCGATCACGATGTCGCAGTCGGATCCGCGGCCGATGATGGTCTTGCTTTCCGTAAGCAGATACTGGTGCTCGCCGATCTCCAGCATCGGGCAATCCTCGGTTTGCGCCTCGGTGGTGACGGGCACGGTGTTGCCTTGCACGGATTCGCTCGTCAGCTTGAAGTTGCTCTTGGTCAAGTCGAGGTCCTCTTCGAAGATCACCACGACCGGGCCTACGAATGCGTAATGCTGGTCCTTCGCATACTGGGTGAGGTTGTCGGCCAGCTCGTTGGCTAGCGCCTCGGCACCCCAATCGACGATGTTGTTGAAATCCGGTGTGCTGAGCTTGAAACGGTACTCGTTCGGCGCCACGGTACGGTCTCGCGTGACGGGCATGGCCTCTTTATCAATCTCACGTTCCAGCGCGCTGGAAAGGTCGACGGGCTGCAGGTCCTTGGACCCGAACTTGGCGAAAACCCCGTTGACGGCGCCTTCCACGCTCTTCTCAAATCGGTCGAGAACACTCATGCTTGTCCCTTTCTATCCTCACCCATCCTACGCGGTAGAGCGCCGAGCGCCAATTCGTAAGCTCTTTAATTGCAAAAATTTCATTCAATATTTCGGTCTTTATACCATCTAGGGGGTATATGATTCTGGGTTTGTCACCATCATTTCGATTCCATGCTGTGCGATGGATGTCTGTGGGAAAGGAGATATGGAATGGTGATAGGTTGGAAATATGACAGATGCGATTCGACAGTTTCCTCGTAAAAAAGCTCGTACACTGCGATTTTCCTGCGGAGCTCCGCGTTCCGCGCGTGTGATTGCAGACGGTTCCCGTGCATTGTTCCTGCGTTCCGACGGATCGGAAGACACCGTCACCTCACTGTGGATGAGCGTGATCGACGAAAACGGCAACGCCAGCGAAATGCTGCTCGCCGATCCACGCACGCTGCTCGCCGATGCCGACGCCGAAGACGTTCCCGCTGAGGAACGGGCGCGTCGCGAACGTGCACGCGAAGGTGGTTCCGGAATCGTCGGCTATTCCACCGACGCAAGCGGCAACCGCGTGACCTTCACCATCAACGGACAACTCTTCCTCACCGACATCGCAGTCGGCGTGACGCGAGCTATCGCCATAGAAGAAGACGAGCTCAAGCCGGTACTGAATCCGCGTATCAGCCCTGACGGGCAGCATGTCATGTACACCACCGGCACCTATCTGGTGAATGTCGATCTTGCCGATACCGCTTTCGACACGGCTTTCGGTGACGACGATTGCGAAATCGGAGACGCGATTTCGGTAGTCGCTTCAATCCCGCAAGACGGCGAATGGAAGATCGGCTTGGCGGAATTCGCAGCAGGCGAGGAAATGAACCGCTACGACGGCTTCTGGTGGTCTCCCGATTCCAAATATGTGCTGTTCGAAACCTACGATGAATCCCCGGAACCAATCTGGCATCTTTCGGACCCAGCTAATCCTGCGAATCCTGCACGATCCAACCGCTATCCGCAAGCATTGACCGCCAATGCCAACGTGCGACTGACCCTGCTGGAACTTGGCTTCGACAGCGACAACTGCTGCTACGGGGCAATCGCGAATGAGGTGCATTGGGATCATGAAGCTTACGAATATTTGGCCGCAGTCAGCTGGACGAGCGGGCATGAGCCGATCATCCTCGTGCAAGACCGACTCCAGCAGTACGATCAGGTGCTCGCCATCCACGTGGGCGAACCGATCGCTACCATGCGAGACGCGGAAAACGGATTCACCGACGATGAAGGCGATCAAGTCGAAACCTTCTCCATCGCCATTCCCGAATATGCCGAAGGTGAACGCCCGGGCAGCACGCGCGTGCTCGAAAAACACAGCAACGCCTACTGGCTCGATCTGATCCACGGCACGCCCGCATTCACGCCGAATGGACGCCTGATCTGCGCGATGAACGACATGGATGCCGATACGAACCGCCTTACCGTCGATGGCGTGCCCTTCACGCCGGCCGGACTGCAGGTGCGCGAAGTGGTCAATGTGACCGACGACGACGTGCTCTGCGTGGTACAGCGCACCCCCGAACTGTTGCCTGACGACAGCCTGCCATTCCTCTGGCAGTCCAACGCCGCCGATCATGACGCCCGCAGCTTCGACGTGGTGTCGATCCGCTATGACGGCACATGGGAACCCCTCACCTACGCGCCCGGCCAGTGGACCATGTCTCGCGCAGGCAACGGCTGCGTGGTGACCGGACGCGGCATGGATGATGCAACTGTGCAAATGCAGCATTGCATGAACATCGTTACAACCGACGAAAATGGTACAGACGTGGCGTCAATGGTGGTCTCACCAATCGAAAACCATGCCGAAACCCCCGGATTCACGCCGAACGTACACTTCACCCGACTTGGCGAACGTGGCCTGTACACGGCAATCGTGCTCCCCTCGGCTAGCAGCGAATACGCGCATGCCGACACTCTGCCGGTGCTCATGAAGCCTTACGGCGGTCCCGGATTCCAGCAAGTCGTCGAAAACCAATCCTTCTACTGGGATGCGCAATGGTGGGCCGACCAAGGCTACATCGTGGTCACTGCCGACGGACGCGGCACCACCGGACGCGGGCCGAAATGGGACCGTGCCATCTACGAAACCATGAAATCCGTGACGCTCGAAGACCAAGTAGACGCCGTACGTGCGCTACCGGAAGCGTTGGCAACACTGGCCGCGCAAGAAAACAAGGAATTCTCGGAAACCACCATCCCGCAACCCGACCTCAACCGCGTAGCCATGATCGGCTGGTCGTACGGCGGATTCCTTTCCGCGCTCGCCGTGCTGGAAGCGCCGGAAACCTTCGCTGCGGCCTGCGCGGGTGCACCCCCGACCGACTGGACGCTGTACGACACGCACTACACCGAACGCTACTTGGGTCTTGATCCGGCCGTGTACGAACGTAACAGCATCATCTCCGACGCGCCTCAGCTTAATCGCCCGCTCATGCTCATTCACGGATTCGCCGACGACAATGTGACGATCGCGCACAGCCTACGCCTGAGCCAAGCGCTGATGGCGGCCGGACGCAAGCACACGTTCCTGCCGCTGACCGGCATCACGCATATGACCAATGACGAAACCGTCGCTGAAAATCTGCTGATCCTGCAGCGCGATTTCCTCGCGGAAGCATTGGAACGGTAGTGCTGAGCCGATAGCGCTGTAATGATGGCTGCAACAGCGCAAGCAAAAGCGACGAACAAAAGCAAAACGCGTTCCCCCGCGACTCACGGACTGCCAAGCATCCGAGCGTCGTGGGCGAACGCGTTCCCTTCTCGATTGCCAACATAAAACAGGCGAAAGCGACTTCGCAAGCGAGGGGGTACCACATTTGTGTACCCCCCCCAATTGGGGCTTGGAAAAGCCGAAAATCGTTAGAAATAGGCGAGTGTCAAGCACGGTCGAAACGTGAATCACATCAGAAAACACGTGAATCACGTCAGATTTGCAATAGCAATATGCACGATCACGCCTGCACTTGCTCAAACAATCCCGGCGAATCGTCGATGACAGTCACCGGAATATACGCGAAAAGCGTCCAACTGCCGTCCTGCGCGGACGCGGTGAGCGTGCCCTGATGTGATTCAAGTTGCTTCTTGAACGAGGCAAGCCCATGGCCGCCAGGAAGTTCGTTATCGTGCCCGTCGGCTCCGGCTATCCCTTCTTTCATGGGATTGATTTGAGTGATTTCAATGGCATTCGGTCTAAGCATTACCGAAAGATCAACCTTGCTTCCCGGGGCAGCATGACGAGCGATATTCGCATAGATTTCACGCAGCAGATTATTGACAAGCTCGGCGGTCTCCCGCGATGCACTCGGTTTGCCACCCGCACAGTGCCGTATGGACGTGATTTCGAAGCCGAGTTTACGCAAACGTCGGTCGCCGTCGTTCATGGTGGCTCGCAGCAGATTGGCCAGCGCTTCGCCGTCAGCATTGCCGGGGAGGACGGTGGCATCCATATTCAATTCGTCGATAACGCGATGCACATTCGTCAATGCGAAAAGAATGTATTCGTTGATCTGACGCCAGTCTTCGGCGTCGGCTGCATCGGCTGCGCTGACAGGGCCTCCGGCAGCGGCACTAGGGCTGCCTGAAACGCCGGCAACATGCCGTTGTGCCACAAACGCCGCCGCCGACAAATCGCCCGTCACCGCATCGTGAATAGCGTCGGCAATGCGTGCGCGGCTTTCCAACTCCTGCAACCGATTCTTGTTTTGCGCCGCTTCAAAACGCTTCCGCGTCGTTTTCTCGCTCCAACTCAACGCCCTGCCGAGCAGCAGCACCATGGCATACATGCTGATCATGGAGACAGGGTTAGTGCCTGGGCCAGGAGGCGAAATCAGCAGGATAGTAGCAATGTAATATGTGAACAGCGCTGCCGCGATAATGATATTGGTACTGTACGCAAGCATGCCATAAGCGTAGAGATGCGTGGGAAGAGAATTACCCGAACTTGCGTAAGAGGTAAACAGATCGCCAGCATAGGCAATCACAATAATCGCCACCGACATGCTTTTTGGAAATAATGGAGATATCACGAGCACTGCAACCAGCATCGCAATCCAAGCCACGCCAGATATGTCGGTAGGCGGTTCGTAACAAACTCCATATACGGTCCATACGAGCACGATCAACATGATGGTAAAACGGATTGGATGCCACAAATTCGGATGCAACGTGCGCACACGATTCCGCCACGCAATGTACTGAGCTGCAGGTTTAGAACGCATTGGACCTCACCCACAATGCCACTGCCTGACGCGAAGTCTTACAGTTGAGTTTCCTTAAAATACTTTGCATATGCTTGCGGATGGTGGCTTCGGAAATCCCCAAACGCTCGGCAATCTCTCGATCAAGCATGCCCTCCGCACACAAAGAAATAATCTGCTCCTCACGAACAGTGAGCGAAGGCGCAGTCTCAGCCTCCCTGCTAATACGCAAATTAGCCAACGCAGGCGTCTCAAACCCCTCCATCACCTCGCCATTGCACATACGCATAATAATCTGCGCCAACTGGTCGGCATTCTCCTTACCGACCAAACCCTGCGCACCAGCCTCCACCAGTTTGTCCCGATAACTCTTGATGGAAAAACTCGTCGCACCAAGAATCGGCATATGCTTGCCCATCAAACGCAACCGACGACAAGTAGCAGGCCCCTGCAAACCTTCCATCGACATATCAAGAATCAACAAACTGACATTGCTGTTCGCGTCCTGACAGCGTTCTATCGCCTCATCGCCAGAAGTCGCAGTCCACACCACATATGCGGTCGGCACTTTGCAGGCAATGACGGCACTGAGCGAATCCAGCGCTCGCGGATCATTGTCGACCAGCGCGATGCGATGAATCTTAGGATGCTTTTCCGACGTGGTTATTATGCGATCACTTTCTTTTCCCACACAGCCATTGCAGCCATGTTGGGCAGTTGGGATTCGCGGCAGTGGAGATATCGTCGTTGCCGTCAACGGGAGTTGTTGCATACGCATATGCTGGTGTGTTGGTGAGAGACAACGTCACCACCATCAGTAGTGAAACACATTTCATGCTTCCATAGTATGCGAGGATGACGCGCGGGGTGGCGATACAGTGCGTGACGCACTGTTGATACATCGTTATACAGCGCACATGCTTGTGCTTAGTTTTGTCTTGGCTTTGTTCGCCTAAGATGGAATTCATGACTATCACGCTCATCGATGAGGCGCGCTACGACGCCGAAATGGACGAAACGGTACTGCCTGCGCTGCGTAACTGCATGGCGGAGGGCTGGATGGAACCTGCCACCGTTGATTGGGACGGCAATATGCTACCTAAGCTGGAGCATTCTGGACGGTTGCATTACTACTGCTACGACGCGCACAAATTCGACACATTGCGTGAAGACGGCGCATCGGGCGTATTCCGCGGTGCGGTGGTGATTTCGCACGGATTCACCGAATTCGGACGCAAATACAGCGAAATGGTGTGGTACTTCCTACTGGCCGGCTATTCCGTATGCGTGTTCGAACATCGCGGACATGGCCATTCCACGCACGACATGAGCAACCCGAGCTTGGTATGGATCGACGATTGGCGCCGGTATGTGGCCGATTTCGCCACGTTCGCGCAGACCGTGGGTCGCGAAGTGGCTGGAGATGGTCCAATGTACTTGTACTGCCATTCCATGGGCGGTGGCATCGGTGCGGCCGTGCTGGAACGCTACCCGTCATTGTTCGACAAAGCGGTACTGTCCGCGCCGATGATTGCGCCGGTGGTCGGCATGCCAACGTGGATTGCACGCATTGTGGTCGGCGTGATCTGCGGGCTTGGCTTCGGCAAATCGCGCGTGTTCGGCCATACCGATTTCGACGGAAACCTCAATCTCGACGATTACAAGGGAGCCTCCGAAGCACGCATCCGCTGGTTCCACAAACAGCGCTTGACAGACAAGTCATGCCAGACCAATGCTGCCACTTTTGATTGGGCAAACCAGGCGATGGCGCTTTCCCGAGCCGTGCTCAAACCCGACATGTGCGGAGCCATCGAAGCCCCGGTATTGCTATTCCAAGCCGGCCGCGACGTGTGGGTGCTCAACGGACCACAAGATGACTTCGTTGAACGTGTGCGAGAAGGTGGCGGTTCCATCGAAAAAGTGCGGTACAGCCAGTCATTGCACGAAATTTTCTCCATGCCGAATGCCGTGCTCGAATCATATCTTGACAAAATCCTCGGTTTTTTGGCGGCGCCGAACGCAAGTTTGGCGGAATAAATCTGTTTTGCATAACTGACGTTTAGTATGCGCACCGTGTGCGTTACAATCGCCGTGAATTTGCCGTGAAAGCCGTGGAGAGAGCGAGGATAGGCCGTGGCAAAGCAAACGTCGGGACAGGCGTCGCAATCGCAGAAAACTTCCGAATCGCAAAAAATTGCGAAAAAAACCGCGAAAAAAACGGAACATGTGCTGGAGCAGACGCCGAAAAGTCTGCTCATCGGCACTGGCATGACACTGCTGGGCGGTGCCATGTGGGGCATGAACAGTACCGTGGCCAAACTGCTGATGCGCGACTACCAGCTGGATCCGGTCTGGCTTTCCTGCGTGCGCGCGCTATTCGCCAGCCTGATCTTCCTGGTCGGATCGGCCATCACCACGCCGCAGAAACTCGCCGGAGCGGTCAAAGACGTCAAATCGTATCCGAAATATCTGGTCACCACGCTGATATGCGTGCTTCTGGTGCAGGTCTCCTACCTGATGACCATCGACTGGACGAACTCCGGAACCGCCACCGTATTGCAGACGCTCAACCTGGTTTTCGTGCTCTCCTGGGTATGCCTGCGCGTCAAACGATTGCCTCTCAAGCATGAATTGGTCGGCGTGCTCCTGGCATTCGCAGGCACGTTCCTCATCGCCACCGGCGGCAACTTCGCCTCGCTGTCGCTGCCATGGCAGGGGCTCGCATGGGGACTGGTTGACGCAGTGAGCACCGCGGCCATGTCTATCCTGCCAGTCGTACTCATGCTCAAATGGGGCAACATGACCATCAACGGCATCACATTCCTCATGTCCGGACTCATCCTATGCCCGTTCGCGCAACCGTGGGCGAACATTCCTGTACTGGACGCGCGAGGCGTGCTCCTGCTGCTCTACACCATCGTATGCGGCACGTTCCTCGCGTTCTGGCTCTACATGGCAGGCGTGATGCGCGTCGGTGCGGTGCGTGCCACCATGCTCGGCACCAGCGAACCGGTCATGGCCACCATCACCGCAGTGGCATGGGCTGGCGAAACGTTCACCTTCACCGACCTGACCGGCTTCGCCATGATCATCATCATGGTCTTCCTCGTGCGCTAACCCTCTCCACAAACTGTCCGATTCACCAGAAACGGACAACCAGAACGTAAAACCCATACCTTAGTTGTCTGATTCACCAGAAACGGACAACTAAACGGGTAAAATTGCGCCACAGTTGTCCGTTTCTCCCGAATCGGACACTTATGGTGCGCACGTCCGACCACGAGTCCTGATTTTTCCAGTCACTGGAGGTGTCGGGAGCCGCTGAGCCTTACTGCCGCTTGGGAAACGAAAAAGACCGGAACCTTTCGGCTCCGGTCTTTCATCATGGTGCGAGCGGGGGGAGTTGAACCCCCACGAGCATACACTCACTGCCACCTGAAGACAGCGCGTCTACCATTCCGCCACGCTCGCAGACAGTGAGTTAATCTACACCAAAACCCACACAACCTCAAATCGGCGTGTCGCGCCGCCATTTTCCGTAGGAAAATTCAAGCGGCGCGACGCGAGGAGGGAGGAAGCTCTGGGAGCTTCCGTACGACGGAGCCATCCTTAAATTCCGCCATTTTCCGTAGGAAAATTCAAGCGGCGCGACACGCATGAAAAAAGACGCCGACGGGTTTGTTCGTCGGCGCCTTGGAATGCGGAAGTGTGGTTCAGCATTCGTTTGGGCAGAAAGCCCACGTGAAATGCATTAGCCGCGGGAACCGTTGGCGTAGAAGCGGGCCAAGGCTTCGTCGCGGAATTCGTCGAAATATCCGCCGTCAATCGACGCGCGAATGTCGTCCAGCAGCTTCACGAAGAAATGCTCGTTGTGGATCGTGGCCAATGTGAAACCGTTGAATTCGCGGGCGCGCAACGCATGATCCACGTAAGCACGCGAATAATGCGTGCACGTGTAGCAATCGCAGCCCTCTTCAAGCGGGCCAAAATCATGCTTGAATTGCGCGCGCTTGATGTTGTAACGTCCGTCGCGCGTGAAAATCGCGCCATTTCGGCCGCAACGCGCCGGTGCGACGCAATCGAACGTGTCTCCACCATTCTCGACACATGCGAAAATGTCGTCGACTGCAGCGATGCCGAGCACGTGACGTGGCCGGCTTTCCGGCATCGCATCGCAAATCCAAGCGCAAGTGTCGCCGATAATGCGCTTTTCAATCGCGCCTCCGATGCCAACGCCGTCAAAATCCAGCGAAGCGATCTGTTCGGCCGCATGCCTGCGCAAATCCTCATAATTCGCGCCCTGCACCACACCATACAGCGCCTGATACGGCTTGCCGACGCGCTCTTCGGTAAGCCTCTTATGCTCGGCAACGCAACGCTGCGCCCAACGGTAGGTGCGTTCCACGGAACGTTCCTGGTAGCCGCGCGTGTTCATCAGTGTGGTCAGCTCGTCGAACGCAAACATGATGTCGGCACCGATCTTATGCTGGATTCCCATTGAAATTTCGGCGGAAAAACGGTGTAGTGAGCCGTTGAGCGGCGATTTGAACGTTACGCCGTCCTCGTCTACGAACGCGAGGCGCTCTTTGCCTTCGGCGATCACGTCGTCTGATTTCATTCCGGTCACATCCATGGCGAGGGTTTTCTTGAAGCCCGCGCCGAGCGAAAGCACTTGGAAACCGCCGGAATCGGTGAAGGTCGGACCGTTCCAGTTCATGAATTTGGCAAGACCGCCGGCTTCGTCGAGCACTTGCTCACCGGGGCGTTCATACAGGTGAAACGCGTTGGACAGCAGGCATTGTGCGCCGAGGTCCTTCATGGTTTCGGGCAGCACGGCTTTCATCGCGGCCTGCGTGGCCACGGGCACGAACGCCGGAGTGTGAATATCGCCGTGGGGGGTATGAATGGTACCGGTGCGGCCGTATCGTGCGCCGCCGCGTCCCTTGCCGTCGGCCGCGTCGGGAAGGCGGGTTTTCTGCTCGAAATAGAAGGCGTCGCGGCGGCCCGGCTTGCCTGGTTCCGCTCCACGCGGATGTTCGATGAGGTTTTCGACTGGTGCCGCCATGTTCGCTGCGGCTGTTGCCGCGGTTTCGTGCGCCGCCGCGTTGATCTGTGGTTCGTTCAAGCTTGTCATGCTTTCAACTGTATGCGATAGCGCCGATTGCAGACGGTGGCTACGTCGTTCGCCGGCTGAATACGATTTTCCTTATATGTGGCAGATTCGTTCCGTTGAAAAATGTGATTTCCCTTATATGTGGCAGTTTTCCGAAAACAAGAGTCGTTAGGGGGTATTGAAACGACGTTTTGAACCCATCTGTGCAGAGGAAAGTGCCACATATAGCGCAAATGAGTTTTTGTGTGGCTGCATTTCTGCCACATATAACGCGAATGAGTTATCGAATTTCTTGCGATGGTTGTGAGAAGGCGTATCGGCTGAGGTTTGTCAAGTTGCATCGCATAGCCTCTGGCACCGTATGGAGAGAACTGCCAAGAGATTCGGTTGCTACTTTCAACAAACATTCAGGAAACTTCCAGAGCGAGTATCTTTACTCGTAGATAGCAGTTCGAGCGGCACGATTGCTGATTTGTGAAATGCCGCGAGACGAATAAGGAGCGAAAATGGCTGAAGAGAACGACCAGAACGCCGTGCAGCCGCAGAATGACGAACAGCAGACCGTGCCGATGCCGCCGGTTGATGCGGAACAGACGCAAACTTACGCAGGCGAGCCGTATGCTGCAGAGTCGGCTACCGAACCGATTGACATGCAGAGCGGTATTGAGAATCAGCCGACGGCCGCCATGCCTGTTGCGAACGACGACGCTTCGGCGGAATCCGCGACTGCGGCGGGCGATACTCCGGATTACGCTTCCGCAGCGGGCGAGCGTACCGTGGTTGGCGGTTCCGCGCAGGATGCGCCGGCCCAGCAGTACCGTCCGGCACCGGAATATGGTGCGTACGGTCCCGTGCCGACGCAGCCGACTGATGGCACCGCAGCCGCGAACGGCACTGCGAACGGTACGGCGAGTGACGCGCCGAACATGCCTCCGCAGCCGCAATATGGCACATACGGGCAGGCTCCGCAGCAGTCGCAGCGGCCTCGCAATCCTTTCTTCGGAAATCCGTATGTGGGTGGAAATCAGCAGAACAATCAGCAGAACGCGCAATCGAATAACGGTAATCCGTTCATGAAGCCCACGGCGCAAGGCGGTGCCAACGTGCCGCCGGCCGGGCCGAATAATCCGAATAACGGTAATCCGTTTGGGAATCCGAATAACGGTAATCCGTTCGGTACCCCGCAGCAAAATGGCGCTGCAGCCAAGCCGAAGTTCGCTTCCGGCGTGACCGGTCATGTGATGACCGGCGTGGTGGCGGCACTTGTTTCCGCGGTCCTCTGCCTCGGAGTCGGCTACGCGGCAATCACCAATGGATGGGTGACCGTACCCACCTCCAGCTCACTGGCCAGCGTGAAATCCAACACGTCCGGATCTGGTTCGGCGAAAGCCAAATCCGGCGAGGCCGCAGACTGGAGCGCAGTGGCGAAAGAAGTGTCCGATTCTGTGGTGTCCATTGACGTGGCAACCAGCGACGGCAGCGCCAAAGGCTCCGGCGCAATCATCAGTGACAAAGGCTACATCGTCACCAACAACCATGTGATTTCCGGCGCGAAGCAGATTCAAGTGACGCTTGCCAACGGCACCATCTACTCAGCGCAAATCGTCGGCACTGACACCACCACCGATCTGGCCGTAATCAAGCTCGACAATCCTCCGAGCAGTCTGAAGGCCGCGGAATTTGCCGATTCCGACAATCTTGCCGTGGGTGAATCCGTGATGGCCATCGGCAACCCGCTCGGCTACGATGACACCGCAACCGTCGGCATCGTTTCCGCGCTCAACCGCCCGGTGACCGTGGCCGATGACAACAACAACGACATCGTCACCAACGCCGTGCAGATCGACGCGGCCGTCAACCCAGGCAATTCCGGCGGTCCGACCTTCAATGCGGCCGGCCAGGTGATCGGCATCAACTCGTCCATCGCATCCACCACAACGTCTTCCGGCACAGCCGGATCCATCGGCATCGGCTTCGCCATTCCATCGAACCTGGTAAAGCGTGTGGCCAACGAAATCATTGACAACGGCACCGTGCAGCATGTGGCGCTCGGCGTCACCATCAAGAGCTCCACGGTTGAGGCGGACGGCGTGACCCGCGGTTGCACGCAGGTGCAGTCCGTGGTCGACAACAGCCCGGCAGCCAAGGCCGGAGTGAAGGCTGGTGACTCCATCGTGGCGTTCAACGGCAAGGCGGTGAACAACAACTATTCGCTGCTCGGCTACGTGCGCGCCTCCGCCATGAATGACAAGGTGACATTGACGGTCGTGCGTGACGGCAACACCATGGAGCTTGACGTGACGCTTGACCAGGAGGAATCCCAGATGAACTCCTCCAACAGCCAGAACCAGCAGAACAACGGCAATGATGGCCAGAGCCAGAACGGCAACGGTTACGGTAACGATGGTAACGGCGGCAATAGCGGCAACGGAAATGGACAGAGCGACGGCAATGGTAGCAACGGCTACGGTGATGGTGGCGGCCTGTTCGACCCGTTCGGTCTGTGGTAAAGCACGACGGACCGCCGCGGTTGGCCGTGGATGGCTGCGGTCGGCTGCGGCGGGCTGCAATAAGGGTGATGACTACCCGATAGGCTGACGGCGAAGACGCGACTGGAGTTGCTTAATCGCAAGAACGTCTTGTGAACGTCATCGCGAGAACGTTAAAACCGCGGAAAACCAATAAAAGTTAAAAGCAGAAGCAGGACTGTGCGAACAATCGTACAGTCCTGCTTTTCTATTTTTGGCAATTGCGACACGAAAATCGCAAATGTTTGCTACGCTGGAAATATCTTTTTACGCCGTGTATCGATGGCTCGCGTGGGCGAGGCGCCGATGGGTTAACAAGGCGTCCGATACGAGCGTAAGGAGATTCTCATGCGTAGAATCATCGATATTTGCTGGCGACTGTGCAAGCAGGTTCCGTTATTGCCGATCACCATTCTGGCCGCGATTCCGTTGGCATTGCTGGGGGAGTGGAGGCCGTGGGGCGAGGCTGCGTGGGTTTCTCACGATTTGCATGCTGGCTTTGGTTGGCTGAGCGCGTTTAATCCGGGTGTTGGACAGTGGATAGTGATCGCGCTGGTCGCATACACGATTGTGGTGACGGTGCGTGGCATGATCGACGATCTGCGGCACGGCCATGTTGGCGTTGATCTGCTGGCGGTCGTTGCGATTGCGTCGACGGTTGCAGTGCAGGAGTATTGGGCTGCTTGGGCCGTGGTGCTGATGATCTCATCCGGCGAGGCGATCGAGGAATTCGCACAGTCGAAGGCCGAAAGCAACCTGACTGCGCTGATTGACGCGGCGCCCCGAACCGCGCACGTGGTTGCGTTGCCGGGAGTGCGCGGGCATGTGCATGCGACGGGCAGCGAGCATACGGCCGACGTGACAGCCGACGGATTCCGTGCCGTCAGAATGTCCGATTCTGCAGAAACGGACAACCAAGACGGTGGAAAGCATGATTATGTGTCCGAATCTCCAGAATCGGACACAAAAGATGCTTCGCAAACGTATGATGCGGCTGGAGAGCGCTTCGAAACGGTCCCCGTCGATCAAGTGCGGCTCGGCGACGTGATTCTGGTTCTGCCTGGCGAAACAGTGCCTGTAGACGGCGAGTTGCTGTCGGGCGTGGCCACGCTGGACCTGAGCAACATCAACGGCGAGCCTGTGCCGCGTGAAGTGTATGCGGGCGCTCGCGTGATGTCTGGCGCAGTCAATGGCTCGACCACGTTGACCATGCGTGCCACGCAACTTGCGCAGGATTCGCAGTATCAGAAGATTCTCGAGCTGGTTTCGTCGGCGCAAGAGTCGCGCCCCGCTGTCGTGAAGACCGCGGATATGCTTGCAGTGCCGTTTACCGTGCTTTCGCTTGCGATTGCTGGGATTGCATGGGCGGTTTCCGGATTGCCGCTGCGATTTGCGCAGGTGCTGGTTCTCGCCACGCCTTGCCCGCTTCTGATTGCCGCACCGGTTGCGTATGTGGCTGGAACAGGGCGTCTTGCCAAAGCGGGAATCCTGATTAAAGCACAGGACGTGTTGGAAAATCTAGGTCGCGTATCGCATATTTTCTTCGATAAAACCGGCACGCTTACCGTCAAGCAACCGCAGGTCGTGCGCGTGGAGAAGCCGTTCGAAACGAGTTCGCCGTTCAATGAAGACCATATTCTCATGATGGCCGGTGTGGTGGAAAGTTACTCGGTGCACATTCTGTCGAAAGGCATTGCGGCGGCCGGGCGCAAGGCCATGAACGACTTGTACGCGCGGTATACGTCGGGGCAGCGGTTGTGCGCTGAGCGTGATCTGCCTGGGCATGGGCGTGACTATCCGGTGGTGAAGAACATTGTGGAGGATTCAGGCAAAGGTGTTTCCGGCGAAGTGAATGGGCATCGGGTGCGTGTGGGGCGTTTTGCGTATGTGACGGCCGACGAATCCGGATTCATGCCGGTCCTGCATGCGTCGGGTGAACGCTACATGTCCGATTCTGCCGAATCGGACACTCTAGGAGTACGAGACGGAATGTCTGACGATGCGCAGTCTACAGTTGTAGCCCCCTTCATCACCCCTTCCGCTGAGGTGTCGCAGACGGCGCCCGTCCGCAAGTCCGAAACCGCAAACTCGCTGTTCGCTTCGCTTGCGCCGGACGAGATGGCCGCATACGTGGCGATCGACGGCAAACTGGCCGCCCGCATCGTGCTTCGCGACGTGCCCCGTGCGAATACGAAACGTTCCTTGGCCCGCCTGCATGAGCTTGGCATCAAGGAGCTGTCCATGCTTACCGGCGACAAGGCAGCGTCCGCCCGCATCATCGCAAATGAGGTCGGTATCGATGACGTGCAATCCGAGCTGTTCCCTGAAGATAAGGTTGCCGCTGTTAAGAACGCCACCGAGTCCACGCACCAAAACCAGTCCATGCCCGCCCGCATCATGCGGCGTATAACTGGCGAATCCAGGAATCGCCAAGTCACCATGATGGTCGGCGACGGCGTCAACGATGCCCCTGTACTTGCAGTCGCCGACATCGGCATGGCCATGACCGACGGCACGTCCACCGCAGCTTCCGAATCCGCGCAAGTGGTCATCATGAATGATGATATCGCCTCTGTGCCGCGTGCCATCGCCATCGCACGCCGTACGAAAAACGTGATGCTTCAGGCGGTGTTGATCGGTCTCAGCCTCGCCATCATCGGCATGGTCGCAGCCGCATTCAACCTGATTCCCGTGGTCGTTGGCGCATTCATGCAGGAGGTTATCGACGTGGTCAGCATTCTGTGGGCGCTCACTGTGCTTTTCGACCGCGGCGAATCCGCGTGATTGCGGGGAGCGGTGTCATGCGCGGCGTTTTGGGGAAGCGTTTACAACGAGCTTGGCGAGATTTCTCCAGCGATCGATACGCGCATCCACTTGCCAAAGTCGGCTCCGGTCACGCCTTGTGACAGCAGGAACATGATTTTCGCATACGCGGCTTCCAGCGTCATATCACCGGATCCGATCGCGCCGGCGCGAGCGATCGCATCGCCCGTCTCGTAATGGCCGAGCAGCACTTCCGCCTGCTGACATTGCGACGCGATCACAACGGGAACATCGTCATGCAGCACGTCGGCAATCACGTCGGTCAATCCCGGTTCGTCGCTCGGCACATTGCCGACGCCGTACGCGCGCAGCAATACCGCTTCCGGATGCGGTGTAAGCATCGCTTCCAATCGCGCCGCGGAAATGCCGGGCGCCATATCAATCACAGCAACATCGTGACGGGAGTAAGGCTGAGGTGACGTCCAGCCGCAACCGACCGAAGCAACATCGTCTGCATACCAGTGCCATGGCATGCCCGTACGAGCCAGCGGTCCGACGGAAGGCGCCGAAAATCCTTCAAACGCCCAACTCGACGACTTGCTCACGCGATTTCCGGCAAACAGGTGATGTCCAAAAAACAGTCCCACACCGTGGAATCGTCCGCTCATCGCGGCGTTCAGCGCGCCCGTGACATTCGCAATGGCATCCGATTCGATTTTGCCGAGCGGATGCTGCGAGCCCGTGAAAATCACCGGCTTGCCGAAATCGGCCAGTGCATACGAAATCGCGGCGCTCGAATAGCTCATCGTGTCGGTGCCATGCAGCACTACGAACGCGTCGGCATCATCGTGATGCGCACGCAAGTCATCAACCATCGTCTGCCAATTGTCAGGCGTCGCGTTCGACGAGTCGATAAGCGGATCAAGCTCGGTGAACGTGAACAGGCTTGCGTCCATGTGCGCGTCCTCCAGCAGGCGGAACAGCCATCCGCGAGTGTCGGCTCCCGGAATCAGGCCGTTCGGCGAGTCAATCATGCCGATGGTGCCGCCGGTATATGTGATGTGAATGCGCATTGCCACCTTCTTACGATTGCTTGGTACTTGATAAGTACTTGCTTGCGATTGCGGGATGGGCGAATTCCGATATTTCGGATTCCTACATCCCGCGATTCTGCGACTACTTGCGATTGTACGTGCATCTGCCGCGCTCATTGCGTACGATTAATGCAGCCACACGTTGGATTCATCTGGATTCAGTGCAAACACCAACGCCAGTGCGCACAAGGCGAAGAAGTCGTAAGAAAGTGCATAAGCACCCCTGTCGCAAATGCAGGGAATGCATTAGGCTAGAGCGCGTGACTGAAACTAATGAACTTCGTATTGCTGTAATCGGCGCCGGCCCTGCAGGCGTCTACTCCTCTGACATTTTCTTGCGCCAGTTGAAGAAGCTCGGCGAGGGGCTTGGCCTCGGCACTGCCGCGCGCATCGACCTGTTCGAAAAGCTGCCTGTGCCGTTCGGCCTGGTGCGCTACGGAGTGGCCCCCGACCACCCGTCCATCAAATTCATCGCGTCGGCGCTCGAAAAGACGCTCGACAACCCCGACATCCACCTATATTGCGACGTGGAATTCGGCAAGGACGTGACGCTCGACGAGCTGCTGGAACGCTACGACGCAGTGCTGTTCGCTACCGGTGCCGTTGAAGACAAGCCGCTTGGACTGCCGGGCGCCGACCTGGATGGCGTGTATGGCGCAGCCAAGTTTGTGGAATGGTACGACGGTTATCCGACCGGCGCTCGCGAGTGGCCGCTCGACGCTGAGGAAGTCGCCGTGATCGGCGGTGGCAACGTGGCCATGGATGTGGCGCGCGAACTCATGCGCAATGCCGACGATCTGAAGGAACGCACTGACATTCCAGACAATGTGTACGAGGGTGTCAAGGCGAACAAGGCTCGCGTGCTGCACCTGTTCATCCGCCGCGGTGTGGCGCAAGCCAAGTTCTCCGTACAGGAATTGCGTGAGATGGAGAAGCTGCCGGGAGTGCAGCTGATCATTAACGAAGACGATTTCGATTTGGATGAAGACACGATTGAAGAGGCCGGCAAAGACAAGCTGACCCGTCAGATGGTCGAAGAGCTGTTCACGATTCGTGAGATGGCGGAAGACATGGAAGATGACGGTGACGTGGATTACGAGGGTAATACGGCTGATCGCAAGTATTATGTGCACTTCAATTCCGCGCCGGTCGAAGTGCTGGGCGAGGACGGCAAGGTCGTTGGCATTCGCGTGGAGAAGACCGAAACGTCGGCTGACGGCAAGATGAGCCGCACCGGCGAGTTCGAGGAGTATCCGGTGCAGGCCGTGTACCATGCGATCGGCTACAAGCCTGCCACCGCGCCGGGCATCGCGTACGACGAGCGTCACGCGCATCTGGCGAACGCGAACGGTGACGGACGCATCACCACGACCGCTTCGGCCGAGGACGGCGCGCAGGTGCGTGAACGTCTGTATGCCACCGGTTGGGCTAAGCGCGGCCCGGTCGGACTGATCGGCTCCACCAAGTCCGACGCGCTGCTCATCGTCACCAACATGCTGGAGGA
>ERZ857969.2006-NODE-2006-length-25147-cov-9.695122_pt1 | contig 25147 bp, 33 predicted proteins | sample MGYA00519864_ERZ857969 | MGnify/ENA primary metagenome ERZ857969 (study PRJEB31778, sample SAMEA3449382) | human gut metagenome | biome: human gut; feature: human-associated habitat; material: faeces | place: United Kingdom | collected 2010/2012 ... | reverse complement strand
AAATCGAAGCAAGGCGTCCGCTCGGTCACATCGTCGGATACGTCGACCTCGACGTCACCGGTCTCGTGGACCTCATCATCGACACGATCAACAAGGAGCTGTGATGTCACTCAGGAGAATCGGCGCGGAAACGCTGCTGACGCCACCCGTACCGCCGAGGGACACGGTGATCATGTTCGGCTTGACCGGCTACGCGATTCGCGTCACGGGCAAGGGCGCCAGCCTCATGGAACTCGACATCGACGGAAGCCAGGAGCTGGCGAGCATCGGGAAAGACCAGGCAAGGAAATTCATTCAAAGCATCGGAGGCGCAAGATGACGGACAACGATTATCGCATTGAGGACAGGTTCGAAAAGGGGAGGCCGAACTACACGCTGCGTCGTGTGAAGTTCGCGGCCGCCGTGGTCGGTTTGGTCGTGAGCGTGACGCTCATGCTCACCTGGCATGGCGGCGGTCTGACGGGCGCGCTTGTGGTTGAGGGCGTGTATCTGGCCACGGCCCTGTGGCTGACGGTCAGGTTCGCTCCACGCGATGACGTGGATGGCGACGTCTGACCGTATCCGCCGGCGTACAAGGATGCGGACGGATGGCGGAGGCGTGGGTCCTTTCATCTCACATTGCATTTCACGCATTCACTCTCACGTCTTCCGCCGTCATGCCGTCCGCTGCGGGTTCGAATCCCGCCGCCGGCGCTTGGCTGGACCGTCAACGCCGCCCGCATCCCCGCTTCGTTCAGCTTTCTTGGGGGTGTGGGAACGATGGGCGTGCTTCTTTGCTGTCATGGCGCCCAGCGGTCCGGCTCATATCAATCAATCAAGGTCAAGGGAGGAACCGATGAAGGAGATTCTGCCGCATTGGCATTTCAGTCCGAACGCTCCGGTCAAGGACGTCGGCACGAAGGGGATGACGCGTGGCGACAGGGCGGTGGCTGAGGCGTGCCGTCGGGCGATGGAGACCGAGGCGTGGAAGGAGCTGGTGATCTTGGAATCGTTGGGCGTGCGTTTCAACGGACTGGTGGGCCGGTTCGTGTCCGAGGTGGCGTCTCCGGTGTTGGAGGTGATGCCTGGTGACAGTTTCCATCAGGGCGCGAAGGCGCAGTTGTCGCACATGGCGAAGACCAGGGATGGTGGCGAGACCATCCGCATCATCAAGACTCTCGCCGTGAAAGGTAGGTTCTGATGGCTGGTGAGACGATCATCGCGGTGGTGGGCAATCTGACCGCGGATCCGGAGATTCGTACCACTGGCAGCGGCGCATCCGTTGCCAGCTTCACGATTGCCTCCACCCCGCGCACCTGGAACCGTAACACGAACCAGTTCGAAGACGGTCAGGCTTTGTTCATGCGCTGCTCCGCGTGGCGCGACATGGCCGAACATTGCGCCCGCTCCCTCGCAAAGGGCATGCGTGTGATCGCGCAGGGTCGACTGCAGCAGCGTTCCTATCAGGCGCAGGACGGTTCACAGCGAACCGTAGTCGAGTTGCAGGTGGATGAGATCGGGCCTTCCTTGAGGTATGCGACGGCGCAGGTGGCCAAGTCGCAGCGTGGCACGGCTGGAGCGTATGGCAATCCGGCTTCCATGCCGGCGGGTTATACGGGCGGAGCCACCGCTCCACTGCCTCCGTCGGATCCGTGGGGTCAGCCACAGGACAAATCGGCATCGTTCGGTGATTTCGGCAAGCCGGAATCCGAACCGGATTTCTGATGAAAGGAATGGATCATGGGCATCACCATAGAGAATCTGCAGGTGGACGACCTGCATGCCAACCCGCATAATCCACGCAAGCAGGTCGGCGACGTGGAAGAACTGGCGTCGAGCATCCGAAGCCAGGGCATCAAACAGCCTTTGCTGGTCACGCCGAACGGCGAGACGGACATCGACGGACACAAGCAGTACCGGGTCGTGATCGGCCACCGCAGACTCGCCGCGGCCAGACAGGCGGGACTCTCGACCGTGCCCGCGATCGTCGAGGAGATGGACGCGCGCCGCGAACAGGAAATCATGCTCGTGGAGAACACGCAACGCTCCGACCTGACTCCAGTGGAGGAGGCCGACGGCTACCAAGGGCTTCTCGACCTAGGCGTGCGGGTCAAGGAGATGGCCGAGAAAACGGGACGCAGCGACCGGTTCGTCCGCAGACGGTTGAAGATAGCCAGAATCCCGCAGGAGACGCGCGACATGTCCGCCGATTTCAGCCAACTGTCGCTCGACCAGTTGGACAAGCTCGCCGAATTCGAATCCGATCCGGACATGCAGCGCGAGCTCGCCCGCGCCGACGATTTCGACTGGACCTACCAGCGGCTCTCCCGGGAACGTAGGAGGACCGCATGGCACGACAAGGCGCTGGAGGCGCTCGCCAAAGCCGGAATCAAAGTCGAAAGTTTCCCCGACGGAAAGAACTTCTGGAACTGGCATCCGCACGGCTACAAGGCCGCCCACTCGTTCTCCGATATCAACACGGACTTCTGGACCTCGTTCATCAGGGAATCCGACTGGCCGGAAGCCAGAGTGTACTCGTATGAATACCGGTTCTGCACATACACGCCCATATCGGCCGACGAGCTCGAAAAAGACAAGGCCAAGACCGACAAGGACAATGCCATCAAGGCGCGAGGCAGGGAACTCAACCGACAGGCCCGCGAATTCGAAGCGATCGCCAAAGCCAACCGCACTGCATGGCTGAAAGACAACCTCCATACGCTCACTCACGAGCACGCGGAAACGGGAATATGCAGGCTCGCGCTCGCGGGCACGGTTGGCTGGAGGAGCGTGTTTCCGTACCAGTCGTACAAGGGCGAGGACGTCATCAGGGAGCTGATCGCGTTCGGCTGGAGCCTGCCGATCACCGAGCATGACGACGAGCACTGGTCGTTGGAATGCAAGGAGAACCTCGACTCGATCCGCATGGTGTTGAGGGACAGGCCGCTGCGCATCCTCGATGTCCTGGCCGCCCGCTGGGAGTCGAACATCGGCTGGAACTACTGGCGCCAACGGCGTGGCGTGGACGATATGGGCATCTGGTACGACGTGCTGGAACGGATTGGCTACCAGGTGAGTGAGGACGAGAGGAAGGCACTCAAGGGCGCATATCTCGGTGGAGGAGATGACTAATCATGAGTATCCAAGCGTTGACATGGGTTATCTACGGTGTAGCGCCGGACATCAAGCACGCGGATTTCCGCACGCTTCTCGTGCTGGCCGACCATGCCGATCCTCAAGGCATGGGAGCGTATCCGAGTAGGAGCACGATCAGCCGGTTGACCGGATACAGCGTGCGTACGGTCTCCTATGCGTTGAAGAGTCTCGAATCCTCTGGACTGATCAGCAGGGGAGACCAGCGCATCGTGTCTGGCCTCGGCGGATACAAGCCGACCGTCTGGAACCTCAACATGAGCAGAGGTGCAAAAACTGCACCTCTCAAAAACGCCGAAACACCAGTGCAACACGACTGCACACCAGCAGTGCAAACAGACTGCACACCAGCAGTGCAAGCAGGGGTGCAAAAAACACGGACAGGTGTGCAAACAGGTGTGCAACATGATTGCACAAGAACCATATCTAAGGAAGAACCGTATATAGAACCTAGAGAGAGTAACGCGCGCGCGAGAAAACAAATCCCAATACCAGCCGACTGGAAACCCTCTGAGGAACACCGGGCGCTCGCCGACCGGCTCGGCATCGACTGCAGCATCGAGGCCGACAAATTCCGCGACAGGGCCCTCGACTCGGGAGCCCGCTCGGCCGACTGGAACGCGAAATTCCGCAACTGGCTCGTCAAAGGCAAGGAACGCGGATTCGCCACGCCAAAGGTTTCCAACGCTCACCGACGGTATACGTGGGGCAGCGAGGAGGTGAAACGCGTTCTCGGCCCGATAGCCTGCGAGGGCACGGACACGTACATGGCGCTCGCATGCAAGGTCGCGGACCTGCTCAACCAGGGCGTGGACCCGGACATGCTGCGCCGTCAGCTCGCGAACGTGCCCGGCGACGTATTGGCCGAACAACTGTTCGAACAGGAGGCGGCATGAACACCATGACCATCGCACACATGGCCGGCGTCCTCACCTCGGCCATCCAAGCCGCCGACCGATTGGAACTCGACGCACTCAAAGGTCCGGCGCTCGCCGATATGGACCTTGACCTCGTCCGCGATATCAAACGCGACTGCTCGACCTGCATCAACCTGCTCGACCAGTTCGGAAGGGAACAACGATGAGCGACCGGCAATTCCAGGAATCGAAACACGTCGCCTTACAACGTCAGGGCTGGCATTGCATGCGTTGCGGACGCAACCTGCACGACCCGACCGTCTGGCCGGGCAGGAGCGGCCACCACCGGCAGTTGCGCCGACGAGCCAACCCGACCGTGCGTGACCTGCCGTGCAACATCGTCGAACTGTGCGGGTCCGGCACGACCGGCTGCCATGGTTGGGCGCACGCGCATCCGGCCGAGGCGGAACGGTTCGGCTACATCATCCCGAGCTGGCGCGATCCGCTCAACGCGCCGATACGCGACTGGAACGGCGACTGGTGGTGGCTGCTGGATGACGGCACGGCGCAACGGCTCACGCAAATCGAGATCATCGAATGGCAAAGCAATTGGAAGGAAGAATCATGAGGAAACAGGACGAAGACCGGAATGGGAAGCCGGAGGCGCTGCTCTGGCTCGACTTCGAAACGACCGGCACGGACAGGGATGACAGTCTGCCGTTGGAGGTCGGCATGGAATGCACCGACGTGCTGGGCGAACATTCGTATGGATCCCTGCATCACATCATCAGACCGGACTATCTCAACCTGTTGGGCATGAGCCCGATAGCGTTCTCCATGCACGCGGACAATGGATTGCTGTTCGAACTGTTGAACGGCTCCGCGCACGACGACTGCGTGGGTGCTGTGGCGAACGCAGTGGAGGAGTATCTCGACTCGCTCTCGCAACGGTTCGCCCTGGTTCCGGCGGGCACGAACGTGGATTTCGACATCGACTTCCTGAAACGCCTGAACCTCAACCCGGACGCTTGGCTGAGCTACAGGAAGTTCGACCTGACCACGTTGAGACGCTACATCAGGTTCCTGGATTGCCCCGAGGATCCGTACAAGACGCATGCCGGCACGCACAGGGTGCGCGACTGCATACGACGCGACATCAACGACTACAAGTGGTACCGCAAGCTTCTGAAGGGAGCATGGTGATGACCGTGGCCGCCATGATGCTCCTGTGCGCGGCCGTCCTGGTCGCTTGGATCGGAGGCCGGCCATGACGGTCCAGACGCATATGGCGCGGCGGTACCGGGATCCCGCCGACCTGATCGGCCGGCGATGCATCGCGCTCACCGGCATGGATGTCACGTTGGACGGCCCATTGGATCTGATCCGGTTGAGTCCGGTCCACGCGGTCCTGAAATACCGGGGCATAGGACTGCACGTCATCGACTGCGACCTACGCCACCACGCGAACAAAACCTCGGACGGCATCCGCGCCGTCGTCATCACGGAAGGCAAACCATGAAAAACACCACATCGCATGCCAGGAAATGGCATAGGACCAGTCCATGCCCCTACTGCGGCACGAGGAAACCCGGCATCGAACCCTACGCCCGGATCATCGGAGCCAAGATGCACTACATCTGGATCGCCAAATGCCGTGCATGTCCGAACGCCGTCTGGATCACCACCCCGGACGACAGCATCAAAACCGCGATCCGCGGATGGAACCGATACGCCAACGGCGAATGGCGCAAACACTAGGAGGAAACAAAATGAGAAAGACAACACGCATCACACTCGCCATCACCGTCATATGCATGGCGCTCGCCGGATGCGGAAGCGCGTCGGAGCCTTCAACGCCAGCGCATGAGGTCAGGTCCATCGAATCGCAGTGCTCCGACATGGACGACGACTTCAGTGAATGCGTCATCACTCTGACCGACACGAGGAAAGTGGACTGCGTCGTCTACTCGGACTACAAGCAGGGCGGCCTGTCATGCGACTGGAGCCATGTGAGCGGCGCTGACAAGGAGCCGGCAAGATGGGCTACAACGTCGTCACCACGGAAGGCGTCAGAACGTTCGAGAACATCGACGATGCTGGCGACTACGCGCAGGCCGTGTCCTTGAGGACTGGCGAGCCGGTCAAGGTGTTCCATGCCGAGACCGGACTGGTCACATTCACAACCAAAACAAAGAAGGAAACGAAATGAAAGTGAAGAAAACCCTCATGGACATGATCGTCAAATGGCATCAGGCCGGATACAGCCTCGATGAGATTGCACCACTGGTTCCTCAAGTCCCCAAAGAGGAAATCAAAGCGATCATCCAACACACCCGCGAATAACAAGAAACCCGACCTTCCGGCCGGGCTCCTGGCATCACCACAAACCAGACTACACCCGCCGGAGGGAATCGAACAAATGAACGAACAAAACAACGAATCCCAACCAACATCAAACCAGACACAACCACCACAAAACAACCAAAACAAGCCAGCGCTCGCCGGCATGTGCCGAGTGTGCGGCGGGGAGTGCCGTATCCAGGCCACGATGTGCGACAAGTGCGAGACCGCTTTGAGGGGATGGATCCACGACTATCCGTCATGGATCCAAGCCCTGCGCGAGTTCCTGGATTCGACGGCGCATTACGGAGGCCACCAGCCTGGACGTGTCAACCTGCAGTCCGCGCCCACGCCGATCAGACTCTCGGTCGTTGACCATCTGCAGGAGATCGAGGATGCGGTGACGGCGTTATGGTGTCGATTGTATGCGCCGCCGGCCATGCCATGGGCCACAAGCATCGCGGTCCCGTCCATCGTCGACATGCTCAAGGCATGCTGGTCATGCCAGCGGTTGAACCGACTGCCGGACATCGGTTTGATCTGGCATGACTGGGAGCGGTTGGCGCGCAAGACGCTGGCCATCATCGACGTGCCACCATCCAGGCACGGCATCGGCAGGTGCCTGAATCCTCTGTGTGGAGTGGAGCTGAGTGCGGAGGTCGGCGCGGTGAGCGTTGATTGTCCGGTGTGCGGCAGCGCTTATCGCGTGGTCGATGTGCGATTGGGTTTCCTGCGGGAGTGCATCGAATCGGGCAGGGCGTTCACGGCGGGGGAGTGTGCTGAGCTGCTGCGCGAATGCGGGTTCCAGTGCAATGCGAATACGATTCGCTCGTGGCGTAAGCGTGGCAGGCTTCAGCCGGCCGGTGAGAACGATAAGGGACGGCCATTGTACAGGCTTTCGGACGTGCATCGGCAGGTGCTGCGCCGCGATTCGATTTGACAAAATCGAAAGTGCAACGCAGAATTGTCAGTGGATTAGAGGGTTCAAACCGAGGTGACTTGGTTTGAACCCTTTTCATATCCGCCATGGATTCTCCTAACTCCCTGGGTTGCAGTCCCGTCCTGTCCGAACGGCATATCGGACACGCTCCGCCCACTCCCGTCAGAGTGGACATACCCCAATGTGGCAGGCAAGCCAATCCCGTGCTTCCGTGATGCGGTGATGCTCAAATCCGCCTGCCGGTATGCCTTCGTAGGAATCAGTGGTAGATCGTACCGGCCGCGAGTCTTTATTGGATTCTCTTCCTTGTGGCCGCGTGTGGACGCGGGTTCGAATCCCGCCGAAGGCACCCATGAAACAAACCCGGGGTAGGGGTATTCGCAGATGATGGGGAGCCCCTACAAGACACGGGAGTGTCCATATACGGGAGCCCCTATACCGGCATTCCAGCAAGCCAACGGCGAAGATAATCATTGATGCATCCATGACACCCCGGGGCTCATACATGTGGGGAGGCCACATGAGCAAGCGGCGTAACGAGCGTGTCAGCAACGGCTGGCGGCGCAGACAGCTCAGGGCAAGAGTGCTGGCCGCATACGACGTGTGTGCCATCTGTGGCAAGCCAGTCGACAAGACATTGAAGACACCACATCCGATGAGCGCCGAAGTCGACGAGCTCGTACCGGTCTCACGTGGCGGTGATCCATACAGCTTCACTAACTGCAGGCTCACGCACCGCAGATGCAACAGGTTCAAGAGCGACAAGACAGACGAACACGCACGAGCGCTGCTGGCTGGCAGACAGGAAGTGAAAGCAAGCTCGATGCCGTTCAAAACGTTCGGCATCTGACTCCGATACCAGGGCGGGGACCCCGGGTATGCCCCCTCCCGGTCGCCTCGGGTGCAGTGCCGATTTCTCCCCGCGGATTCAAACGTCGGAAACAGGGGAAACAACGAAAGGTCGGAAAGCGAGGATGGCGCCGATGAAGTGCGAACTCTGCGGCAAGGAATTCCAGCCTTCCGGCCACGGGCGGCCTCAGAAGTACTGTTCCAAGTCCTGCCGCCAGAAAGCCGATTATCGTCGGAAAAAGAACAGGCCCGCACAGGACCGGAACAGTAAGCCGCCCGTCAAAGCCGTGGAAACGAAACAGAAGCCGGAGCAGGATCTCGACCAGCGGAGCTTCGAACGGATGATGGACGGCAGCATGCTGGACATACTGCGAGACAACCGTGACCTGCTGCTCAAGGCCATGGCCGATCCCACGACGCCGGCGAACGCGCTGCCCGCGATCAGCCGCCAGCTCATCGCCGTATGCGACCGCATCGAATCGCTCCAGGTCGGTGGCCTGACCGACCTGCTGGACGATGAGGAAGACGAGGTGACGGACGATGTCGGAGCGTCGATTGTCTGAAATCGCCAAGGTCCTCCGCCAGCCGGAAGGCATCGTCGGCAGCGAGTTCACGCGAATCAACAAAGCTGCGCGCAAGGCCGGCATCCGTTTCGACTTGTGGCAGCAGGGCTTCTTGTGGCTTCTGTTCGCCAAGAACGCGGAAGGCAAGTATGCGTGTGGCGCGGACGGCGCCGTGCTGTCCAGCTGCAGGCAGATCGGCAAGACCTTCACCGTCGGCACCGCGTTGTTCCTCAAGGCGATACTCACACCGAACCTGAAAGCCATCTGGACCGCCCACCATACGCGCACCAGCGACGAGACATTCGCGGACATGTGCGAGATGGAGCACAATCCAGTGCTCGGCCGGTACGTGGAACGCATTCGCAGAGCAAACGGCCAACAGGAGATCACGTTCACGTCCGGCAGCCGCATCCTGTTCGGCGCCCGCGAAAACGGTTTCGGCCGAGGATTGCACAGCGTGGACGTGGCCGTGTTCGACGAAGCGCAGATCCTCACAGTGCGCGCGATGGACAACATGATTCCGGTTTTGAACACGAGTCCTAACCCCCTGGTCGTGTATATGGGCAATCCACCCAAGCCGGGAGACCAGTGCGATGCGTTCACGGAGAAACGCATGCATGCGCTGAACCATGACGGAAACCTCCTCTACGTGGAGCTCGCCGCCGACAAGGACGCGGATCCGGACGACCGCGAACAGTGGGCTAAAGCGAATCCCAGCTATCCGAAACGTACAAGCGAACAGGCAATCATGCGCATGCGCAACAACCTGTCGGACGATTCATTCCGTCGTGAGGCGCTTGGCATATGGGACGAGACCGCCACCGCATACGCCATCAGTCCCGACCTGTGGCAGGCCGCGGCCGTCGACGACGTGCCCGAGGGCGGCACGGTGAGCTTCGGCATCGACATGCCTCCGGACAGGAGCGTGCTGACCATCGGAGCGGCGCTACGATACGCGGACGGTTCGGCCATCGTCCAGATGGCGAACATCAAGGACGCGCGGCAGGCGGGAACCATGTGGGCCGTGGACTGGCTCGCTGAACGCTGGCCGAAGACCGCCAGCGTGGTCATCGACGCCCAGTCGCCCGCTATGAGCCTGCTGCCGGAACTGAAGAAAGCACATGTGAAGGTCATGGTCACGAACATGCAGGAGATGGGCCGCGCATGTGGCCGGTTCCTCGACATGCTCAAAGCCGGAACGCTCAAGCATCCGCGGGACGAATACCAGCCGCAGCTGGCCGCAGCCGTCAAGGGCGCGACCACGCGCCCATTGGGACAGTCCGGCGCGATCGCCTGGAACAAACTCGGCAGTGACATTGACATAACCCCGCTCGTGTCCACCACACTCGCCCTGTACGGGGCGTGCACGACGAAACGACATCCGGGAAGACGACAGGAGGTGATGGTCTGATGGTGTTCTACATGGCCGACGGCACTACGGTAAGCACGGCACCGAAATTCACCGGCAGCAGCTACCTCGATACCGCGAGCGGCAACATCGGCGCCATCCTCGGCGTCGACGACGAGGACATGCCCATCATCCACGAACTGTTGCGCGTATGGCGAGAGAAATATCCACGCAACCTGATCCGCGGAGCCTACTACGACTGCAAGGAACGGTTCAAGGACTTCGGAATCTCCATCCCGGACCAGATCAAAAACAAGGTCGAGGCGATGATTGGATGGCCGGAACTGGCCGTCCGCTCATTGAGCGATTTGAGCGACCTGGAAGGGTTCAGCATTTCCGGTGACGACACGATGGGTGTTGGCGACCTGTTCGAGGACAACCAATTGGACGTGGCCACGTCCGAACTGATCGTATCCGCATACAAGCATTCATGCAGTTTCCTGACCATCGCCGCAGACCCGGAGGATCCGGAACGAATCAGTATGATTCCGCGTTCCGCCGACTGGTCCGCGGGCATCTGGGACCGGCGCGACCATCGTCTGGCCGCCGCGTTGACCATCACCGAGGACGATAAGGACGGGCGGATATGCGCGTTCAACGTGTGGCTTCCAGGCAAGGTCTACGAATGCTCCGGCCACCTGATGCCATGGCGTGCGGAGAAAATCGAAACGAACTTCGATCAGCCGACGGTCGTCTCGCTCGCCTATGACAGGCAGATGGACCGGCCGTTCGGCCACAGCCGCATCAGCCGTTCGCTCATGAGCCTTGTCGATGCTGGATTCCGTACCGTGGTCCGCATGGAGGCGTCTGCCGAATTCTATTCCGTCCCCAAACTCTGGTTCATCGGAGCGAACAGGGACGCGTTCAGCAGCAACACGTGGAAGAGCCTCATCCAGGCGATCAACGCGATCAGTGCCGACGAGGACGGCAACCTTCCCCAATTGCAGCAGGTGCAGCAGGCGTCCATGACACCCCATTCGGACATGCTCAAGACGATGGCCATGCTCGTCGCCTCGCAGACCCGGGTGCCGGTCGACTACCTGGGCATCACATTGGACAACCCGACCAGTGCCGAGGCCATGGCGTCCGCCGAACGACGTCTGACACGCATCGCAGACAAGCAGAACGTGGCCTTCGGACGGGAACTCAAACGGGCCATGGGCATCGCCGTGGCGTTGCGCGAAGGCGCGAACACGATACCGGACTCCATACGCGACGTGCACCCGGTATGGGCACCGACAAGGGAGGTCTCCGATGCGGCGCGCGCCGACGCGTTCACGAAGATCGCCGACAAGGTCACCGGCTACGCCGACTCCGACGTCGGACTCGAACGCCTCGGCCTGAGCCGTGAGGAAATCACGCGTCTACGCGCCGACCAGCGCAAGGCACGCGCGCAGAACGTCGTGGACCAGCTCAAGATCCGCGCGGCGCAAAACAGCCAGCAGCAGGAGGCGTCAGATGAATCTGAACAATCTGAATCTGCCTCCGGAACGCCGCAAAGCATTGGAACAGGTGCTTGACCAAGCATGGAAGGACTACCAGGACAACCTCACGAACCTGACCGACGCGGCTGCCGATGAAATCGAGACCGTACTGGAACGCGACCCGTTGAACGCGCGCGAAACGGTGCGTGAATACACGGCCGCGGCCAACCGCCTCGCCGACGACTATTATGCGACGGTACGCACCGCATGGGCCGAATACGCTGGCGTGACCATGCCAGACTTCGACCCTGGATCTGACCTGGAACCGGAACGGGTACTTTGGCAGGTCCAAGGCGGCTTCGCCAACACCGACTACAACGGATTGACCTACTCGCAGGTCATGGCAGGCCAGGCACGATCCGGCGCGACCATCGACGACCTGTGGCCATCATTCTCGAACATCGACGACGCGCAACAGTTCATCACCGACATGATCCGCACCGGCGCCCGATTGACCGAACGACGGAACATACGACTCGACCCCACGAAACCAAAATGGGCGAGAGTACCAAAAGGTCCCAAAACATGCGCGTTCTGCGCCATGCTCGCCTCACGCGGCTACGCATACGCCAGCGAGGAAGCGGCAGGTGGCAAAGGCAACATCTACCACGCCGACTGCCATTGCCAACCCATGCCGAACTGGGGCAAACAGGTGCTCGCCGGATACGACGAAACCGCATACAAAGCCGAATACGAGCGAATGAAAGCGCTCGCCGACCGCGAATACGATGGAGACATTCTCAAAGCGTACAGGAGCTCTCCCGGCGTGTGCACGGATTCCGTGGTCCCCGAAGCATTGAAGAAGACTCCGGGCCGTCCGCCGAAGTTCGACGCGAAGCATCCGTTCAGGACCTTCCTTGGAAGCGGAAACCTGAGGGATGCGGTCGTGGGGACGAATCCGATGTTCGATGAGGGTCCGGAATACAGGAACAACTGCCAGCGTTGCGTCGTCGCTTACGAAATGCGCAGGCGAGGATACGCAGTCACCGCGATGCCGAGGCCGATGGATCCCAGGACAGGACTTCCGGCCTTGGACACGGACACTAACCGGTGGGGAAGCTCCTTTAAAGGCGATTGGCGGTCTTGTGGCTCCGATTCAGGTCTTGATGGCGCTTCGGCGCTTTTGGATGAATGGGGCAAAGGCAGCCGCGCGTTCGTCGAAGTGGAGTGGCTTGATGGAACGAGGCATGTCTTCGTCGCGGAGAACCTGAAAGACGGGATACATTTCATGGACCCGCAAACCGGGTCGATGAACGTGTCAAGGTATTTCGAAATGGTCAACCATGGCATGACACGTATAATGAGGGTAGACGATGCGGAACCTACTGAACTGGTGTTGAAATACTGCAAGGAGGGCCAGAGATGATATTGACGGATGCCATCGGCCTCGTCCTTGCCGAATATCCCGGCATGAGGGCGATAGGCGCTGCGGAAAATTCCGACGCATGGATCATCGGCCTTGATTTCGCCGCTTCGACCAGTGAACATCCGGTACCTGGGACGCCAAGCATCGCGGTCGATAAAACATCAGGCGTTTTGCATAGCCTTACTCCTGGAACGGATGAATTCTGGCATTACATGACCGGTGCCAGGAAAGTGCCCATCCCACAGGTCTGAAATCATTCCAAGCCACCCACATGGGTGGCTTTTCTTATGCCATTTTTGGTGGATTGCCGGAGTAGACGAACGGACCCGACTGTAAATCGGGTGCTTCACAGCCACGCAGGTGCGAATCCTGCATCCACCACTCGACCAGCCGGTCCGGTTGGCGGCGACCATGCGCCGTATCGCGTGGGAGGACCATACAGCGCACCGTGGCGCGGTCGAACTCGAATCCACGGGAAACAGCAAGAAGGAGCACAGCATGTTCAACAGATTCCGATTCCCGGCCCGTATCCGTCTCATCGACGGCGGCGGGGACGAGGGCGGTTCCGGCGATAGTGGCGACGGCGGCGAGCCGAAATCGTTCACCCAGGAACAGGTCGACCAGATCGTCGAGAAAAGGTTGGCGAAGGAGCGCGGCAAGTACAAGGACTACGACGAGCTCAAATCAAAAGCCATGAAACTCGACGAGATGGAGAACGCCGGAAAGAGCGAAATCGACAAGCTTAAGGAATCGAACGCCGCATTGCGCAAGCAGATCGACGACGCCGCGGCCGAGAAACAGCACGCCGAATGGGTGTCCGAAGTCGCCAAAGACAAGGACGTTCCGGCCGAACTGCTCCGCGGCGGCAGCAAAGAGGAACTCGAAGCGCATGCGGACCTCCTGCGAGCGGCATTGCATCCAGCATCCAAGCCGCCGAGGGTGAAGAACCAGACAGGCTCTCCTTCGCACCAGAACAACAACAAGGACGCCGAAGAGCTCTCGTACATCCATCAGCTCCTCGGCAGATAACGACTGAAAGGACAAGCCATCATGGCGATGAAAACAGACCAGATCAAGCTCCCCGTGAGCGTGGCCACCGAAATCGTGAACAAGGCCAAGGACACCAGCACCATCGCGTCCCTGAGCCCCAGCACGCCGCAGATCTTCTCCGACGCCGACTGCCTCGTGTTCAACGGCAAGAGCGAAGCCGAGGTCGTGGCCGAAGGCGCGGTCAAGAACAGTTACGAGCAGACCGTGGATTCCGTCGTGGCGAAGCGCTTCAAGGTGCAGACTACCACCCGCGTCACGAGCGAACTCCAGTGGGCCGACGAGGACAACCAGCTGCAGATCATCCGCAGCATCCAGGCGGATCAGGCAGCCGCTTTGGGCCGTGCGCTCGACTACGTGATCTACCATGCGATTAACCCGAAGACCGGCACCGCGCTTTCCGGATTCAACCCGTTGAGCACGTCCGCCGTGCAGGTGATCGCCGGCGATGACGAAATCAGCAACGTGGACGCCCTGGCCGATGCGCTGAACGACTCCTACGACATCAACGGCGTGGCATTGTCCAAGACTTGGGCGTCCCGTCTGCGCAAGCTGCGCGTCCCCTCCACCGGCATGCGCTTCTATCCGGAGATTCCGCTGAACCTGCAGGCCGGCAGCCTGGACGGCATCACCGCCGCGACCTCTGGCACCGTCAACGGACGACTGGCCTCGACCCCGACGAAGGTGCTCGCGTTCATGGGAGACTTCAGCCTCATCAAATGGGGCATGGTCCGCGACCTGACCAGCGAGATTATCGCCTACGGCGACCCGGACCAGACCGGCGTGGACCTGAAGGCCCACAACCAGATCGCATACCGTACCGAAGCGATGTACGCGTTCGCCGTCATCGACCCGAACGCGTTCGCCGTGCTCAAGACCAAGTGAGGTGAACGATGAGTTTCCCCATCCAGACGCTTGTGATCAACCCTGCAGGCGAGGAAAAGCACACTGTCGGCCCGTTGGACGCGCAGGTGCGGCTTGTCAACACTGACGGCACCGCCTTCTCCGCCGGTTCCGGTGCCTACGAACTGCCGGAGGCTGGCAAGGACACCCTCGGCGGCATCAAGCAGTTCGCGCCCGAACAGACGATTGGCAACGTTGACGGCAACATCGTCAAGGCCGCCGCAGCCGCTCCGACCAAGGATGAATTCGACAAACTCGTCACGGCTTTCAATACTTTGGCGAAACAGTTCGATGACACTATCACCGGCCTCGCGGCCTCCGGGGTGATCAAGCTGCCGGACAAGAAGTGACCATGACGGACGAACCGGACATGTTCGCCACCTCCGACGATTTCGAACGGAGGTGGCACAAGCTCACCGACGAGGAACGTCAGAAAGCCGACACGCATCTCGCGGACGTGACCGACTACATCAAGGAACGCTCGCCCATCTGGCGGCGGCTCCTCGAAGAACGGCCACGCCTGCTGACGAAGATCACCTGCGACATCGTCCGCAGAATCATGCAGGCCGACCCGTACGACATTCCCGGCGGCATCACGCAGATGAACCAGACCACCGGCAGCTTCAGCGAACAATACAGTTTCGGAGCGCCCACCGGCGATCTCTGGCTGCGCGACGACGAGAAACGCATCCTTGGCATCAACGCTCAGCGCGCGTTCAGCGTCGACATGGCAACGGGGGAGACGTCCTAGTGGAAACCATCGAAATGTGGCGCGGCCAGTCCACCACCGACACGGACGGCAACCCCATCCAGGGCAAACCCGCCCGCGTCGGCACGTTCCAGGCGATGGTCGCGCCAACCTCCACCACCGACCAGACCGAGGAGAACGCCAGCCCGCAGACCACCGAATACACGATCCACATCCGCGGAAACCAACCGACCGGCATCCAGGCCACCGACCTGATCAAAGTCAGGGGCCGGCTGCTGCCCGTCAAGGGCAAGCCGCAGGTGTGGGACAACCTCCACGGACGCCACATCGGCGACGTCATCACCGTGGGCGAACGGGAAGGATAAGCATGGCCAAACGATGCAGATTCGTATTCAACCGCAAGGCGTTCAGCCAACAGGTCCTCAAAAACGAGACATTGCGCTCGCGCATGAGGGACGCGGCCGAAGCCGCCGTAGAGGATGACCGTTGCATGGTCCGCGACCATGACGGCAAGAACCGCAGCGGCGTGGCGATCATCTGCCCGGCACCGGTGGAGAAGGCGCACGGCACGTTGGAGGACACGCTCGGAAGGATGCGCGTATGAGCATCCCGGTCACTCCCCGGCGCACGGAACCCCTGCTCCTGTCCAAACTGAGGACACTGTTCCCGGACGTGACGTTCGACACCATCGAACGAAGCGACCTCGAACCTCCCTTCACCGAAGCCACTCTGGCCGACTCCATGCAAGGCATGAGCACCCCAATCTCGCAGTACGTGCGGCTGCGGTTGAGCGTGCGATGCATGAGAGAGGACCATACGGGCGACTGGGGCAAGGCCGCACGCCTGTGGGCCGACATCGCGAGGGAGATCATCGGGCTCGGAAACGTCGCGCCGCTCATCGACGCGTCACTCGAATCCGGGCCGGTACGCATGACTGACGAGGACAAGAGGCTGGTGTGCGCGTACGGAGTGCTCCTGCTCGAGGTCACCGTCAACTGAAACACAACCAAAGACAACGTGCCGCCACACGCGAAGAACGGAAAGGTGCAGACGAATGTCTGACAACAACGAAAAAACCACCGTCGCCGCGCAGGGCGCGACCGACTACGGGTACGTGTCCAGCGGCAACACCGCAGGCAACGTGCGCCTGATCAAGAACTACGCGCTGTTCCTGTTCCCCAAGGGCGACAGCACGTTCGTGGCTCCGACCGGAGTGGCCTGGACCCCGCCGGCAAGCAAGAAGCCGATCGGCTACTCCACGGAGGACGGCGCCGTACTGCATCCGGAACCGGGCGACAGCACCGACTACAAGGCCCACAACGGCGACATCGTGCTGTCCGACACGGATCCGGGCTACTGGACCCTGCAGCTTGCCGCCATGGAGGGCCGCAAGGATGTGGTGTCGGCCTACTTCGACGTGGACGTCGATTCGGACGGCGGCATCAGCATCAAGGGCGCCGGATTGAAGAAGGAGTGGATCCTCGTGCTGGTCGCGCTCGACCAGCAGGACCGTCCGTTCCTCCTGTACGGCACCAACGCGAAGGTGAGCGACCGTGACGACGTGAGCCTGAAATCCAGCGAGATCATGAACTTCAGCATGACGTTCAAGATGCTCAAGGGCACCAACGGCGAACAGTTCCACGCATGGGGCCTCGTCACTGAAGACGCCAAGTGACCCATTGATTCTTCCCGTGCGGCCGATGGCGGTCGGCCGCACGGGACACCCATTCAACCGCCAACCATTAGAACGGAGCCAACATGAGCGACAAAGAATACCATGTCGTGGACGTAGACCTGACCGAAGCGGAAGAGCTCAAACCCGACGTGCACCTCGAGGTCGCCGGCGTCAAACTCGACCTGCCGAACCTCAACAACGCGGAACTGCCCATCGAACTCGTCCAGGCCATCCTCCTGATCAAAAGCAAGCCCGCATTGTCCGACGAGGAAACCACGGCCTGCGTGAGCACGTTCCTCGCCTACTTCCAGACGATGCAGCCGAACTTCTGGAACGTGCTGCGCAAGACCAAACGTCCGATGGCCTACCTCACCGCGACCATCAAGGCGTGGGCCGAGGAATCCGGACTGGACCCAAAAGCGTTTACCTCGCCCACCTCTGGAACAACAATCGCGCGGCACTAGCCTACGACTGGATCCGAGCGTACGGGCAGATCTACAGGCCCGTACGCTTCCGGGAATGGGTTGAAGGCCAACGTCCACGAGTCGATTGGGGACTCGCCTGGGCGTTGACCCGCGAAATCCTCAAAGACCATACGAGCCACTCGTGGATGGCGTTGCAGAACGCCGTCTACGCGCCCGACGGAGCCGAACAGGCGGTCTGGACGCTGTCCGGACAACGCAAACGCCCATGGTTCGACCACGAGCACGACCCGCTCCGCCCGCCAACCCCGACGCACAACCTCACCCGCCGTCAACGCGAGGACAGGGAACGGCTCAAAGCCTACTTCCACATCAACGACGACCTCTGACTCCGACCGCCATCGGAATCCCAACCTACGAATAAGGAAACACGATGGCAGCACAGGACATAGGCGTCGCATACGTCCACGTCGAACCATCCGGCAAAGGATTCGGCAAAAGCATCGAAGGCGACATCGGCGACGCCGTCAACAAAGCCTCCAAGAAAAGCTCCAGCACCCTCATCTCGAAGATCGGCGGAGCATTCGGCAAAATCGGCAAGGTCGGCACAGGCGCGATCGCCACCCTCGCCGGCGGCATCACCGCATTGGCCGCCAAAGGCGGCTTCACCCGCGCCCTCAACATCGAGAACGCGCAAGCCAAACTCAAAGGCCTCGGCCACGACAGCGCGAGCGTCACCGAAATCATGAACGACGCGCTCGCATCCGTCAAGGGCACCGCGTTCGGATTGGGTGACGCCGCGACCGTCGCGGCCAGCCTGTCCGCCTCCGGCATCAAGGAAGGCGACCAGCTCACCAAGGTCCTCAAGACCGTGGCCGACACCGCGCAGATCAGCGGCAGAAGCCTCACCGACATCGGCACGATCTTCGGATCGGTCGCCGCCCGAGGCAAACTCCAGGGCGACGACATGCTCCAGCTCATGTCGAGCGGCATCCCAGTCCTCCAAATGCTCGGCAAGCACCTGAACAAGACCAGCGCCGAAGTGTCCGACATGGTCTCGGACGGCAAAATCGACTTCCAAACCTTCGCCGACGCCATGCAGGAAGGCCTAGGCGGCGCCGCACTATCCGCAGGCACCACATTCACCGGCGCCCTGGCCAACGTGAAAGCCGCGTTGAGCCGACTCGGAGAAACAGCCGCCACACCAGTCCTCGACGGCTTACGCGGCCTGTTCAACCAAGCCATCCCACTCATCGACACATTCACCGCAGCCGTCACACCAACCCTGCAAAAAGTCGGAGCGGCACTCCAACAAGGTCTCGAGAACGCGATACCCGCCACACAGGCGAAACTCAAAAACCTTGGCGACACGATCTCCAACATCCCCGGCTTCCAGATGCTCGCCTCGGCGACGGCCAGCCTCAAAAGCCAACTCACTGGCCTCTGGAACGCAATCACATCACTCATAGGCGGACTCAACAATGGCGGCGAAGCCGCCACAATGTTCTCCACAACCGCCGGCGCGCTCGCGGGAGTGGTCGCTTCGGTCGCGCAGGCGTTGTCGAACGCGGCGGGATGGGCGAAGACGTTCGTCAACACGTTCATCGAGACGGGCGCGTTGCAGCCGTTCCTTGAAAGCCTGACCGGCGTCATCTCCGGATTGGGCTCGCTGGTCTCCGGATTGGCGGCCGCGGTCTCGCAGGCCTTCGGCTTCAACGACAGCGCGCGCACCGCCAGTTCCGCGGCGCAGAGCTTCGCCGGACTGTTGAACACTTTGACCGGCGTGCTCATGACGGTGGGAGGCTGGCTGCAGTCGGTCGGACAGTGGGCGCAGCAGAACGGCGCACTGGTATCCGGCGCGTTGAAAGCCATCACCATTGCATTGCTCGCGGTCAAAGGCTGGGATATCGTCTCGGCCGGGCTGAAGACAGTTTCCGGTGGACTGAAGGCCATTTCCGCGACTGCCTCCGGTGTGGAGAAGACCGCTACGGCCGCGTTCGATTTGATTGGCAAGATCTCCGACGCGGGAAGTGTGGCGGGCGGTCTGAAGCAACTCGCTGGCTCGTTCAACATCGTCAAGACCGCTCAATCGGCGTGGAGTGCGGTGACCAAGGCCGCTACTGCCGTGCAATTGGCGTTCAGCGCTGCTTTGGACGCGAATCCTATCGGAATGCTCGTCGTAGCCATCGGTGCGGTCGTCGCCGCACTGGCATGGTTCTTCACCCAGACCAATACCGGACGTCAAATGTGGGCGTCGTTCACGTCGTTCCTCTCGTCCGCGTGGCAGGCGACCGTCGGCAAGGTCACCTCTATCGGCCAGACCATCGTCACGTTCTTCACCTCGACGCTCCCGTCGGCCATCCAAGGTGTCGGACAATGGTTCCAACAACTGCCCGGCAACATCGCCAGCTGGCTCGCCGGAACAGCGTCAGCCGTCGCATCATGGGCCGTGAGCCTTGGCCAGTCCGCATTGCAGGCCGGACAACAGTTCCTCACAAACCTCGCCAACGCGATCATGAACCTGCCAGAGACAATCGCCTACTGGCTCGGCTACACCGTCACGTCAATCGCGCTGTACGCGGTCGCGTTCGGCGCGCAGGCCCTCCAGATGGGCATGCAATTCGTGCAGAACGTCGGCACGTTCCTCGCCCAACTCCCAGGGAACGTGGCCGCATGGCTCGCCTCGACAGCCGCGAGCATCGGCGCATGGGTGTCGTCCACGGCCATGCAAGCTCTACAGATGGGTACGCAGTTCCTGCAGAACGTCGGCACGTTCCTCACCCAGCTGCCCGGCAATGTGGCTAGCTGGCTCGCGGGAGCCGTAGCCTCAGCCTCGGCGTGGGTTTCCAACATGGCGTCGCAGGCCATCCAGGCGGGCAGCCGGTTCCTCACGAGCGTGGGTACGTTCCTCTCCGAATTGCCGGGACGAATCGGCTCATGGCTGTCCGCGACTATTTCCAGCGTTGCCAGCTGGGCGTCCCAGATGGGGTCCAAGGCGTTGCAGGCCGGCAACCAGTTCGTGCAGAACATCGTCAGCACCCTGTCATCACTGCCGGGCCGCATGCTCAGCATCGGAGCGAATATCGTCAACGGCATCGTCAGCGGCATCCAGAGCAAGATCGGCAGCATCGCGTCGAGCCTGCTCTCCGGCGTCAACGATGCCATCTCCGCTGTCAAAAGCAAACTCGGCATCCACTCACCATCACGCCTCATGCGTGACGAGGTCGGCGTGATGATCGGCCGGGGCATGGCCCTGGGCATCGACGATTCGGCCGCCGTGGTCGACCGGTCCATGGACTCGCTCGTCTCCTCGATGAGCCTCGACGGCACGGACTGGTCGAAGACCGGACGATTGAACGTCACCACGGCCACGCCATCGGATTCCGACAGACTCTTGGAAACCGTCATCGGCAGGATGGACACGCTGATCGAAGCCGTCGAAACGGCGACGGCCGACGACCGGCCGTTCACCCAGCGTGACTTCGCAAGACTCGTAAGGAGCGTGGCATGAGAACCCTGAGCTACGTGAGCGGCGCGACAGGCGAGTCGATCGGTTTCGAAGGGCCGCTCTACGGCGGGACGCTCACTGGACTGCGCGCCCGCATTTGGGATTACAGCCTCGCCTCGCGCGGCATCACGGGCATCACACGCAAGACACGTGAGACGACCATCCCCGTGAAGATCCACGATTCTCCGGAGACGCTCGACCTATTGCGCCGCCTCGCGGACGCAGACATGGCCTCCGGAGAACCAGGCACGCTCATCGCCGACGGCGAGTGGAAAGCCGGAGCGTGGATCACGAAAAGCGAGCCGCAGTCCATCACGCCCACGATGGTCGAGACGCAGTTGACCATCGTACTGGCCGATGGCGTGTGGCGTCGTTCGACCATGACGCATTTCACGCCGCGATACGATTCCGGAACCTCCGACCTGGACTATCCGCATGATTATCCGCATGATTTCGCCGGCATGGCATTGGGCGCGGAGATCGTCAACGACACATCCATCCCGCAGCCGGTCAAACTCACGATATTCGGACCGTGCACAAACCCGTACGTCATCATCGGAACCAACCGATACGAGGTCGACGTGACCGTACCATCCGGCTCACGTCTGGAAATCGACGGCACCGGCGATGTCAGGACCGTCACCATGGTCAGCGGCACCGGGCTCGCCACCAACTGCTTCGCGCAGGCCGTGCGAGGGTCGGGCAAGGATTCCGGCCGGTACGTGTTTCAACCGCTCGCGCCCGGAACACAGCCGATCAGCTGGCCGGGAGGATTCCAATTCGACTTGACGGTCTGCGAGGAAAGGAGCGAACCGCCATGGACCTGATCGTCACCGACGCCACAGGCAAACCCGTGGCGAGCCACGCCTCATACACGCTCGACCTCGCGTTCGGCAGCGGGGAGAACGACTTCGACCTGCAGGTCGAAGACGCCGCGCTCAAGGCGGGGAGCCGCATCATGATCGACGGCACCGAGTACGGCGGCATCATCGACGACACGGATGTCGACGTGGACGGAGGCCTGTCCACCGTCACATGGCATGGCCGCGACTGGCATGGAGTGCTCGCCTCGAAGATCATCGAACCGGACAGGAACAACGATTACCTCACCCTGTCCGGCACGATTCCCGTCATCATGCGCACGCTCGTCAGCCGTGCGGGATTGCAAGGCCTGTTCACCGTCACCGAAGAAAGCGCCGGCCACAAGACCACCTGCCAGTTCGACCGGTACGTGGACCTGTACAGCGGTCTGGTCAAGATGCTCAGGGCAAGCGGACTCAAACTCCGGTTGCGTAATGACGGCGACAAGGTGGCTATGAGCGCCATGCCCGTCCGCACGATCGGCGACAGCATCGACTCGGACCTCATCGACTTCACCGCCAAACAGGCGGCGCACCCTATCAACCATCTCATCTGCCTGGGCAAGGGCGAACTCAAGGACCGTACCGTCATCCACTGGTACGCCGACGCGAACGGCACGTTCAGCCACACGCAGACACTCAAAGGGCTTGACGAACGCACCGCCACATACGAGTTGTCCAACGCCGAAGCCGACGAGCTCGAGGACAAGGGCAGGCAGAAATTCCAGGAACTTCGGAACACCAGCGCCATCGACGTGGACATTCCCGACGGCATCGACGCGGACGTTGGCGACCTGGTCACGGGCCGTGACAACAACACGGGCCTCGTCGTCACTGCCGAGATCTCCAAGAAGATCGTCAAGGTTTCGGGAGGCGTGCTCACCGTCACCTACGAATCCGGAGGCGCCAGCGCCGGCGGCAACAGCGGAGAATCCTCCATCGGGGATGGCGGACACGCCTACTACGCGGGAGCCGGCCTCAAGCTTGATAATTGGACCTTCAGCGCCGACGTGACCAGACAGGACATCGGTGCGCTTAATACGGCGTTGGCGGGCAAGCAGCCGAAAGGCGACTACATCACCGGCCTGAGAATCGGTTCGGTGGACACGCTCGCAGCAGGCGCGCAGGCCAGCGCGTCGCTTACCGGAGATGGCAGCGACAAGACCCTGAACCTGGGGCTTCCGACAGGCGGTCAGGGCGCGCAGGGGCCAAAAGGTGAGAAAGGCGATCAGGGGCCGCAAGGCGAAAAAGGCGAGAAGGGTGATACCGGGTCCAGAGGAGCGACTGGAGCGGCCGGTGAACGCGGTCCACAGGGCTTGGCAGGCCCGGAGGGGCCACAAGGTCTGCAGGGCCTGCGCGGGGAGAAGGGCGACGCTGGAGCGGCCGGTCCTACAGGGCCGCAAGGCCCTGCAGGTCCAACCGGTCTAACGGGGTCCACCGGCCCGCAAGGACCGGTCGGACCGGTTGGTCCGCAAGGCAAGCAGGGAATACAAGGTGTGCAGGGACTGCAGGGCCCACAGGGGCCGACAGGACCGCAGGGTGCCAGCGGCGTGACGGCGCCAACTTCCGGATTCTTCACACTGCAGGTCGACCCGAACGGAGACCTGTACGCCGTGTACGCGGATACGACCACCGCGTCGGCGGCTCCCGTCTCCTACGATCCGGCGACGGGAGACCTGTACTACATGATCAATGACGGAAAGTAAGGAGCGCATATGACGAAGATTCTGCTCGGCAACGTCAAAGGCCCCAAGGGCGACACCGGACCGCAAGGCAAGCAGGGAGTGCAAGGACCGCAGGGCCCTGCCGGCGCCACTGGCGCGACCGGGGCCACCGGAGCGAAAGGAGAGGCCGGCCAACGCGGCGAGACCGGGTTGCCTGCCTTGATCATCACACGCATACTATCCGGATACTGGACGTCCGCATGCTCGGATTTTGACTGGCAGAAACTCAGTTTCAACCGTGCCCCGGTCGTAGGCGAATACTTCTTCGCCATGACCAACGGCGGCAAGAACCTGATGTACGCACAGATCACAGCCACCGGGAAAAACGTGACGTTCAAGCCAGTCTCGAACACAAGCCTCGTCGGCCCGAAGGGCGACAAGGGCGAGACGGGCATGAGCGCAAGCCAGGCGTTCATCGCCGCCCACCCGGTCGGCTCCCTCTACTGGACCACCGCCACAACAAATCCGGGAACCACCTACGGCGGCACTTGGAAGGAATGCAACACCATCCTTCCGGGACACATCTACCAGCGCACAGCCTGAAAGAGAAAGGAACATCAATGGCACGAACCACGAACATCACCAGATACACCTGCGACCGATGCCACGCCTCCGCATACCTCGCCGACGGTGACCCACGCACCTCCAGCGACTGGCACGACATCACCCACACCACCGTCGACGGAGTCGCACAGGGCGCGCTCGTCTGTACCGCATGCTGGCAGACGTTCAAAGCGCTGGCAGCCACGCAGGACGCCGCCTACGCCGCATACCTCAACAACACAACAGATAAGAAGGAATGACCATGACCATGAATCTCATCACCGGCAAGGCCGGCGCTCCGCACATCACATCCAGCGACCAAGGAGCCATGCAGGCCGGACTGGTCGGAAACGGCAACTACCTGCTGCAAGGCAGCGACGGCAAATTCCCCGCCGTGACCATGCAGTCAGCAAACAAAGCGCTCATCCCGGTCCTCAACCTTGTGATCGAAGGACGATACGCACGCGTCACCGCGGCGGAAACCGTCACCATCGAAAGCGGAGTCACAGGACGGAACCGCAACGACCTAATCTGCGTGAAATACACGCGAGACTCGAACAACATCGAAACGATCGCGCTCGCGGTGCTGAAGGGCACCGCCACCAGTGGCACGGCGGCTGACCCCACGGTACCGTCGGGTAGAATCCTGAACAATTCCGGCACCGTATGGATTCCGATCGCCCGTATCCCGATCAGTGGCATCACCGCCGGAACTCCTGTCATGCTTGTCAAGCAGTTGCCTCCGATGAGCCAGCTGTGGGATTCCGTAACCCAGCCATGGAAACCTCCATACACGAACAGCAGACTCACTCTATGT
>ERZ857969.2004-NODE-2004-length-25159-cov-3.378386_pt1 | contig 25159 bp, 30 predicted proteins | sample MGYA00519864_ERZ857969 | MGnify/ENA primary metagenome ERZ857969 (study PRJEB31778, sample SAMEA3449382) | human gut metagenome | biome: human gut; feature: human-associated habitat; material: faeces | place: United Kingdom | collected 2010/2012 ... | reverse complement strand
AATAATGGTCAGGGACAATCATTATACATTTTGAATCGGGATTATTTTCGTGTATTTCACTTATTTGTTTAAGGCACATATCACTCTTGCCGGAGGAGATAGCGCCTCGTATAATACTGACTCCCATAATTTTAATCCTTTCGTAATATATATTAAGGTAATTATATCATATTTTCATTATTTTATGTATTTTTTTAATAATACTTTACTTATTACTTAACATTTATTAACTATTTTAAATCTAATATTATTAATTGCTATTTTTTTAAATCATTTTCAACAATATGTTCATAATTTTTTTTCATATTTGATAATTTATTTTTCAAAAAATCAGGTTTAATTGAAGAATTTTTTATATCCTTTTTATCAATCCATTTATATATTATATTCTTTCCTTCTTCTATTCCACTAAATTCATTATTATCAATTAATTTAGAATCATCAGGAATATTTACTAAATATCCCAAAATATACTGATGTTGAATTTTCCCACCAAATTCAAAAAAGTATTCAGTAAACCATAATGGTCTTTCAACTATTGCATTTCTTTCACCAGTCTCTTCTTCAAGTTCCCTTAAAACTACTTCTTCACCAGTTTCTAAAGTTGCAATTGCACCACCTGGTAAAGCCCAATTTTCATCTTTTTTTCTTTTTTGAAATAATATTTTGTTATTTTTAATAATAACACCAACAGCTCTACAACTAAATTTAACATTCCCAATCATTAATCTGATATCATTCTCTTCCATATTTCCCTCCTATTGTAATTATATCATACATCATAAAATAATTTATTTGTTATTTTTACTTTATCATTAAAAAACACTTAGAACATTCTAAGCATTTTCAAAACTTTATATTCCCCTTTACTATATCTTCTAAATGTCTTATATACATAGTAAATAATCCTGCTTTATCTATATTTTTATCTACTGTTACATCTACTTTATTAATTATTTTTCCATCTTCTTTTACAGTAAGACTTCCAACTATTTCACCTTTTTTAATTGGCGCTTTTAAATTTTTTACATCTAGTTCATATGTTAGTTCTCCTACTTTATATCCTTTTTTATTTATTGATGCTACATCTTCATTTAAAACTATATTTGCAACTCTATCAATGCCTTTTTCTACCTCTTTAGTACCTAATACTTCATCTTTATTTAGGTACACTTCTTTTTGATATAAATTATATCCGTAATCTAAAAGTGCACTTACTTCTTTATTTCTTTCACTACTTGTATTTTCTCCCATTACTACTGCAATTAAACGCATTCCTTCTTTATTTACTGTTGCAGTTAAACAATAACCTGCACTATCAGTATAGCCTGTTTTAAGTCCATCTACACCTTTATAAAATCTTACTAGTTTATTTGTATGTGAATATTGCTATAGTTATTTAGAAAAAATATCATGAATTTTAAGTCAGTTAAAAATACTACTTATTATAAACCATACCGCACCTAACATCTATTTTTTATTTTTTAAATTTATATTTTGTTGGATAGAAGATTCAATCAAATTTGAATTTAATAATAAAGCAACTATTTCTGATGCTCTAGATTTTTTTACATTAAACAGTTCAGCAACATCTTCCCATTTGAAATCATATTGATAACCAAACTTATCAAACAATTTTTGAATTTTATCATGAGTATTCTTAGTCACGTTCATCGGAAGATTTTTATGCAATTTAATTACAAAATAATCTTCATCACTAACAACATTTCCACTCATAACCGAACTTTTTTCACTAACTATCGGACTTTTTTTAATTTACTACAGATTTTAATTAAAACACAACACTCTCTATCATTACTTCATTGCCTTCCTTTCTTACTTTTATTTCTTTAACAAATCTTTCTAGAAACATTTTCTTTTCATGATTGTTTAAATGAATAAAATTATTTTTTAAATTAACTATAACTTCTTTAATAACCTCTTCATTAATTAGATCTTCTTCATTTGAATATTTATTAATTTTATCTAACTCATTATTTAACACTTCTAATTTAGAATCAATTACACTTTTTACTTCTTTAAAAGTATCGTAATCGATTTCATCAGTACTAAATAATTCTGTCATATCTTTTTTCTTTTTATTTAATTTGCGGGTTTGCTCTTGTAAATCTAAAGTATCATTATTTTCTATTATCCTTTTTTCTTTCTTTAAAATACTTTTATCAAATTCTAAATCTTTAATATTTTCTAAATAATTAATAAACGCATTTTCTATTTTATTATGAGAAAATCCTGGAGCATTACAGCTATTGTTGTTATGCCCATTACACTGGTAAGTAATATATTTTTTACCACTTTGAAGTTGCCCTCTAGCATGATATCTACTTCCACATAAACTACATCTTAATACTCTAAAATAATAGGTATCATCAGAAGAATATTTTTTATTATGAAATCTCTTTCTTTTTTCCATCAAATTGCTAACACTATTAAATAAGTCTTCATTTATAACAGGTGTTACGTTTTTACCACTTACTTCAAAACCATTCTTTCTTCTTACTCCATATCTTACATTACCAATATAAAGAGGATTAGTAAGTATTGAATAAATAGTTGACTGATTCCAATGTCCTCCTCTTTTAGTTGGTACATTTAAATCTTTTAACTTTTTAGCAATTTTAACCATGGACTCACCATCTAAATACCAATTAAATATTTTTTTAACATAAATTGCTTCATCTTTATTAACTTTAAGTTTTCCAATACCCGCTAAATAATCATAACCGAAAACTCCATTGCAATTAGTATAATTACCTTCTTTAGTTTTTTGTTCATATCCAAAAGTAACTCTTTCTGCTAAATTTTCTCTTTCAAATTCTGCAAATATTCCAATAATCTTAACAAACATTCTTCCAACAGCATTTGAAGTATCTATTTTCTCTGTTTGAGAGTTAAAAGTACAATTATGACTATCAAATAGTTCTATTAAATAAATAAGGTCTTTAACACTTCTTGTAAGTCTATCTAATTTGTATATTAAAACATTATTTATTTTTCCTTTTTTTACATCCTCAATTAATCTTAATACTTCTTTTCTATCAGTTAAATTTTTGCCACTTATACCATCATCAACATAGTAGTCCACTATATCCCAATCATTAATGCTCGCATATTTAGTTAATTTATCTTTTTGAGCATGAATACTAAATCCAACGGTTGCTTGTTCTTCAGTAGATACCCGTAGGTAGATTGCCGTCTGCACGAGTTTTTATCACTCCTTCCTAATTAGAAGCAATACATGCCCTTTCACTTAAAATTTTTGGAACACTAGTATTTAAGAAAAACTTCATAATCTCTAAACTAATGCTTTTAGATAAACAAGTCATTACCTAACCTCCTTTTTTAACTCATTCATCTAATTATACGGATTAGTTATTTAAATATTCCAAAGTACTATAGTAATATTTGCTTACAAACAAATTTATTTTGTATGTTAGTTTATGATAAAAACCTTATTTATAAATAAAAAATACTATAGTAATTTTTCACTATAGTATTATCAATATTCAAAGTTTAATTGTGTTTAAATATTACTATGATATTATAGATTTACTAAGAATTATATATTATATCAAGCATTTTTACTTGCCCAGTCTTATGTAACTGTCTAGCAAATCTTAATATTCTACTAATTTTTTAAAAAGTCTTATAAACTCTCTATATTTAAGAATAGATGTTTTTCTAAAAAACTTGCAACACCATCATCATTATTATCAAAATCTGTAATATAATTTAAAATTAATTTTATTTCATCTTTTGCATTTTAAACCATACTAATTATTAATGTCCTTTTTAAAATTTGCACAATTATGAATAAAACATTCTCCATTAATAAATTTTGCATATTTATTTGTTCCGATAAATTTTATTTTATTATTATTAATGAATATTACATCTTCTTCTGGTAAATACAATACTTTATTTTTCTTTGAATATTCTTTTAGATAATTATAATTTTTTTTAAAATTTGATTTATTTAAGTGACATAATATTGAAAAATCATTTAAATAATTAAAACCATCACATTTTTTTAAATTCACATCATTACCATCATCAATTAAACAAGTATTAATATTTTTACCAAAAATTATAGCACCTGCACTTCCACCAAATATGATTCCATTATTATTTAAATAGTTTTGAATTTTCTCTATATTACCATTTTCACTTAATTCATTTAAAAGTTTATATGTGTTTCCTCCACCAATAAATAAAGCACAATAACTATTTAAATCTTTTTCTAATAATTCTTTAGATGAAGTTACCATTTCAAAAGTATTTATTCCAATATATTTAATTTCTTTTGAAAACCACTTTTTGCAGCTTGTATAGTTTTCTTTTTTCATAGCTAAAGGAATATATAATATTGGTTTATCTTTCTTTAAAACTGATTTAAATTTTTTAAGTGCAAATATAATTTGTTTGTTAGAACCACCGCCACATAAAAATAATTTCATTTTATCACCTTTACTCACTTATTTTTTTACAAATCATCAAACGTAACATTATGCATTTAACACCTACCTTGAATAGAAAAAACGGCGATGAAAATTACAAACTAATTTTCGTCATCATTTTTCATATTTTTATAATTTTTAAGGTGAAAAGAGCATGAACAAATTATGCATGAAAAATATGATTTTCTAATACTATTACATTTAATATAATTAATATATCTTTTATGGTAGTTCATACTACTCCTCCAATAAAATTTTTATTGTTTTGCTTAAATATATCCTGTTTGTCAATACTATTATATCACTAATTAATTTATATTTAACATACTACCATCACAGTTAAATTATTATTGTTTAATTTAACATAAAACGCTATAGTAATTTTTCACTATAGCATTTTTAGTATACGACTTTATTTGTATTAACTAACCAAAATTTATTATCTGTATCTGTTCTTAAATATGTTTCATATATTGATGAAAATTCTAATATTTTACTATGCTTTACTAATTCTTTTGCAATCATAGCCATATCATAACTTGATGAATAATGATTTGCTTCATCTAGACCAGTACAATTCTTAAAATTAGTATTTTTAAGTCCTAATTCTTTTGCTTTTTTATTCATAAGTGAAACAAATGCCTCTTCAGTTCCTGCAATTCTTTCTGCAAGTGCCACTGTTGCATCATTTGCAGATCCAATAGTAACCCCTTTTAACATATCTTCTACTTTCATAATCTCATTTTCTTCTAAGAATATTTGACTTCCACCCATACTTGATGCATATTTACTAGTCCTTATTTCTTCATCCATTTTTAAATTACCATTATCTATATTCTCCATAATTAAAAGTAAACTCATCATTTTTGTCATAGATGCTGGAGCAAATTTTTCATTTGAAGATTTTTCATATAATATTTTACCAGTAGATGCCTCAATCAATATTGCACTTTTTGCATTTGGAGTAATTTCCTCAGCTCTTACATTTACTATAAATAAAGAAAGCAAAATAATAAAACTTATTAATATTTTCTTAATACTATCACCTCTAATTAAATTTATGAATAAAAAAATCTTTTATTACTATGATATAATAATTAGGAGGTGTAATATGAAAAAGATTTTTATTTATATTTTTTGCATTTTAATAGTACTTAATGCATCTATTTTAATATATAGAATAAATAAGGATAATAATATGAATTTTGAAAATGTTTTTAGTGAAGTAAGTACTTTTAAAGAGGAAAATAATGATAGGTATATTAAGTATAAAAATACCCATAACAATTTATCTAATGAAGAAATAGTTAAAATAGTAAATTTATCTCTTGATTATAACTTTTATGAAAATACTATGGATGCTTTGAATAAAAATACTAAATTAATATTAGTAAATAAGTATTATGCACTTAGTAGCGATTATGTTCCTGATGATTTAATTAATTATAATGGACCATATGCGATTAATAATAATATAAGAGGAAATAAAGAAGCATATTCACATTTTAAAGATTTATATAACGATGCATCTAGTGTTGGTTTAACTATTAAAATAATATCTGCATATAGGGATTATAATTATCAAAAAGCATTATATGAGGGATACCTTAAAAATGATCCTGTTGATATTGTAGATACTTATTCTGCAAGAGCTGGACATTCTGAACATCAAACTGGGTATGCATTTGATTTATATAATGTCACTTTACCATATACTAGTTTTGGTGATACATTGGAATATGAATGGCTTAAAATAAATGCTCATTTATATGGATTTATAATTAGATATACAGAAGATAATAAGAATATTACTGGTTATAAAAACGAACCATGGCATATAAGATATGTTGGAATAAAAGAAGCTACATATATTTATGAAAATAATATCACTTTAGAAGAATATTTACTAAACAAAAAATAAGCGAATTTTTTCGCTTATTTTATTATTCCATAAATTAGTTTTTCTTTTTCTTTTTTCTCTTTATCAATAGTAAATGCACTTCTTACATCATTATAATCAATTGTTTTTCCTACATATACTTTTGCAATAGTATCTCCTACATTTACATAATCACCAATATTTTTTACAAGTTCAATTCCAACTCCATATAAAATATTATCTTCTTTATTTATTCTTCCACTACCTAATTTCATAGAAGCTTCACCAATTTTTAATGCATCAATATTATTTATATATCCTTCTTTTTCAGATTTAATTTCTACTATATTATCTGATACTCTAAGTAAGTCTAAATTACCTTTTTGATAATTTATCATTTCAACAAATTTATTATATGCCTTTCCATCTTTTAGAGAATGTAATACTTCATTTTGAGCATCCATAAAACTTATATTTTTGCTCATACTTATCATATAACTTGATAATACTATGCATAGCTCTCTTAAATCTCTATTTCCTTTATTATTAAGTATATCAATTGCTTCTTTAACCTCTAGTGCATTACCAATCATATTACCAAGAGGATAATTCATATTAGTAATAAGTGCTTTAGTTTCTTTTCCATGATGATTTCCTATATATACCATTAATTTAGCAAGTTCAATTGCTTCTTCTTTAGTATTTAAAAGTGCTCCTGTACCATATTTAACATCAAGCAATATTTTATCTGCACCCATAGCTAATTTTTTACTCATTATACTAGATGCGATTAATGCTTTTGATGAAACTGTACCAGTTACATCTCTTAATGCATAAATTTTCTTATCTGCAGGTGCTACATTACCACTATTAGTTGCAATACATACTCCAATATCCTTTATTTCTTTTATTATTTCACTAACATCTAAATTTACATTTAAAGATGGAATAGATTCTAATTTATCAATAGTTCCACCAGTATATCCTAAAGCTCTACCACTCATTTTTGCAACAGGAACGCCAACAGATGCAACTATAGGTGCAACTATTAAAGTAGTTTTATCTCCAACACCACCAGTTGAATGTTTATCAACCTTAATTCCGGGTATACTACTTAAATCTACTATATCTCCACTATTTAACATACATTCAGTAAGATAATAAGTTTCTTCAACAGTAAGACCATTTATACACATTGCCATAAGTAAAGATGACATTTGATAATCTTTAATCTCACCTTTTGTAAACCCATCTACTATATATTTAATCTCACTAAAAGTAAATGTTTCATTCTTTCTTTTTTTATTAATTAAATCAACGATATACATAACATCACCAAAGTAATTATATCACAGAAAAAAAATAATGCCTACGCATTATTTTAATTTTTTAATAATTAATTCAATACTTCTTTTAGGATCTTCTAAAATCATATTATATAATTTCTTATTCTTTTTAAGTTCTTTTAAAAATGCTACTTCTTCAGCAGTTATATAATATGTATATTCATCAGTTCCCTCTTTTATTACAGCTACTTCTTTACCAAGAAAATAATCAGGTCTAACATTAAAAATATCTGATAAATCATCAAGCGTATCTAAACTAGGTGTTCTTGTACCCTTTTCATAACAGCATACTGAAACTTTAGTTACATTTAGCAAATCACCAAGTTCTGTTTGAGTCATCTTTCTATCTTTTCTTAGTTCTTTTAATCTGCTTCCTATAAACATATGCTTCACCACCTTACATGGCGATTATATATGAATCAAAATGCACAAAGTGTCAAATTAACTAAAAAGTAACTTTAGAGTATAATTTACTCCTTGTTTATTTAACAATTACTAAAAAGAGCAAATATAATTTGCCCTTTTTATAAAACTATTCTCCTCTTCTACTAGATAAGAATGTTACTTTTTCTGCAACTACTTCGGTTACATATCTTTTTTCTTTTTCAGCATTTTCATATGTTCTTGTTTGAACTCTACCTTTAACACCTAATATATCACCCTTTTTGCAATACTCTGTTGTATTTTCTGCTATACCAGTCCATAAAACACAATCTACAAAATCAGTTTCATAAACACCTTCTGAATTTTTATAACTTCTAGGTATTGCTAAAGTTATATTAGTTACTTTCTTACCTCCTTCTGTACTTCTTAATTCAGGATCTCTTGTGAGTCTTCCTACAATTACAATTTGATTTAACATGTATTATCTCTCCTTTCAAGCATTAATAATACACATTTATTTTTTTATTGCAAATTACAAAAAATCAAATTTTGCAACATCAAAATTACAAAAAATGAATTTTTGCTAAGCAAAATTTTAAATTTTGTAAAAGAAAAATTACTAAAATTTATTTTTTAGTAATTTGTTTAATTCTACAGCATATTCCATAGGTAATTCTTCTTTAAACTCATCAATAAAACCCATAATTATCATTTCACGAGCTTTATCTTCATCTATTCCCTTTGTTTTTAAGTAAAATAATTTCTCATCACTTACCTTTGATACAGTAGCTTCATGTTCGATTGTTGAAAGTGAGTTTAAACATATATTTTTTGGTATAGTATCACTTTTTCCAGTTTCATCTAATATAATTGTATCACATTTAACATTAGCAATACTATTTACTGCAGATGGTTTAATTCTAACAGTTCCTCTATATGTAGCATTACCATGATTACTTGCTATACTTTTTGCAATAATATTACTTTTTGTATTAGGCGCATTATGTATCATTCTTGCTCCTGTATCTTGAATTTGATAATTATCAGCAACACCAATACTTATACATGTTCCTTTCGCACCATTACCATTTAATACACATCCTGGATATTTCATATTAATTTTAGCGCCAATATTACCATCAATCCATTCCATAAGACCATTTTCATCTACTATTGCTCTTTTAGTAACTAAATTATAAATGTTACTAGCCCAATTTTGTATAGTAGTATATCTGCATTTGGAATTTTTACCTACATATATTTCAACAACAGCAGCATGAAGACTATCCGTCGTATAAGTAGGTGCTGTACAACCCTCTATATAATGAAGAGAAGAATTATCATCAACTATAATTATAGTTCTTTCAAACTGCCCCATATCCTTAGTATTTATTCTAAAATAACTTTGAAGTGGCCTATCTAACTTAGTATTTTTAGGTACATATATAAAACTTCCTCCACTCCATACGCATCCATTTAATGCAGTAAATTTATTTTCTTTATAATTAACAAGATTATTAAAATATTTTTTAAATAACTCTGGATACTCTCTTAAAGCAGTATCTGTATCTGTAAATATTATTCCTGCTTTTTTAATGTCATCAAGCATATTATGATATACTGTCTCACTATCATATTGTGCTCCTACACCACCTAAATACTTATTTTCGGCATCTATTAAACCAACACTATCAAAAGTATTTTTAACATCACATCTAACGCTTTCCCAGTTATTAAATACTTTATCATTTATTCTTTTATAATATGTAATATTATTAAAATCAATATCTAATTTAGGTCCAAAATTAGGCATAGGCATATTTTTAAATGTTTCATAACTTTTTAATCTAAAATTCCTCATCCACTCAGGCTCATCTTTTATTTTTGATATTTCTTTTACTACATCTTCATTTAATCCTTTTTTAAGTTCTATTTCATCATTTAACATGCAATCTACCTCTTTTATAGCAAGTGTAACATAACGCTTTATATTTATCATTACTTCCAAGGACTACTTGTTCGCCATCATAAACAATTCCAGATTCATCATATCTAGCATTTACAATAGCCTCATTACCACATTCACATTTTTTAGGAAGAGCTTCTATTTTGTTAGCAAGTTCAAATAATCTTTTAGATCCTTCAAACATATTAGTTTGAAAATCTGTCCTAAGACCAAAAGCATATACAGGCTTATTCATCTCTTCTGATATAGCCTTTAATTCATCAACTTGCTTTCTTGTAGAAAATTGTGCTTCATCAACTATAATTACATCACATGCAAGTAAGTCATCAATAAACTTTGTTGTTATTCTATCTTCAGGAGAAAAAGTTTTACATGGAGCTTCTATCCCTACTCTTGATCTTATATTAGATACTCCATCCCTATCATCTACACTTGGTTTTAATAAAAGTACATTTTGACCACACTCTAAAAAAGACCATCTAAGCATAAGTGCAAAAGCACTTTTACTACTTCCCATCGAACCATATTTAAATACTAAATCTGCCATAACTACACTTCCTTTAATATATCATTTACTACATAACTTGCGCACATAACACCCGCACAAGGAGGAACTAAAGATGTTGAACCTGGAGTTCTATCTTTAATATTTTTACCTTTTTCAGTTGAACTTACTACCATTATTTTTCTTTTTTCATTCTTAAATTTATTTCTAATTACTTTAGCCAAAGGATCATAACTAGTTTTCTTAATTTCAGTTATTTCTAATAATTCCGGATGAAATTTATTTCCAGTACCCATTGAACTAATTATTTTTATATTTCTATTTAAGCATTCATTAATCAATAATATTTTAGTACTAACTGTATCACAACAATCAATAATATAATCTATTTTTAATTTAAATAATTCTTTATAATTAGATGCATCTATAAATTTATTAACTATAGTTACATTACAATCAGGGTTAATATCAAGTATTCTTTCTCTTGCAACTTCTACTTTACTTATACCAATATTACTCCTTAAACTTAAAAGTTGTCTATTTAAATTAGTAATATCTACTATATCATTATCAACCACTACAATATTTCCTATACCCATTCTTACAACACTTTCAAGAGCACTTCCACCAACACCACCCAAACCAATAATAAGAACGGTACTATTTTTAAGTTTATTGATACTTTTTTCATCAAGTATTTTACAAAGTCTATCTTGCCACATAATACCACCAAACTAATTATACATTAAATTAATTTGTTTTTAAACGAAAACATAAAAAAAGATGAATAAATCATCCTTTTAACCACATTTATATTTGCTAAGAACTATATGAATAGTATTTACAATCGTCTATTAACTTAAATACAAATTTATATTTTTGTAATTTGATATATTTTTTATTTTATGTTAAATGTTATAAGAATATTTAATGAACGTTTGTCTACTTTTAAATCTTTAAATAATTTCAGGCGGGTTTTGGTGAAATAAAAATACCTAAGTAAATACTTAGGTAAACCACAAAATACCGGCAAACATTAATTAGTAATTAAATGTTCACTAATTAGATATTAACATATTTAAATACATTTCAATATAAAAAAAACACCCCATAATGTGTGTTTGCGATAAACCCTGAAAATTCTTCCAGGTGGGCATCCCCATATAATCATTAGGATCCTCACATAAATGTGAGTATTCAACACCGACTATACTTTAAATTCCCTATAACTCGCTTAGTTCGGATTTATGAACACACCTATAGGATGATTTAATTATACTATACTTTTATTTTTTATACAAGTCATTAAATGATAACTTTACAGAATCTTTAATATAACCATTTACCGTATTTAAATTAATATTTTCTAAACTTCTAAATATATTTATATCTATATTTTTATCTTTTTTTACTAATTCGCTAATCAATTCTTTTACAAACTTTCTTTTTGAATCGTTTTTCTTTTGTGTTATTGCACATGCACAATCTATAAATTCTAAGTTATTATAATGTGAAAAGCTTATTATATCTTCTTCTTTTACAAAGTAAAGTGGTCTTATTAATTCCATATCTTGATAATTATCACTTCTTAATTTAGGTGGCATTCCTCCAAATCTTCCTGTATAAAATATATTTAATAATGCTGTTTCAATTACATCGTTAAAGTGATGTCCTAAAGCTATTTTATTACATCCTAATTCTTGTGCTTTACTATATAAGAATCCTCTTCTCATTCTTGCACATAAATAACAAGGAGATTCTCCTCCTTCTTTATGTATTATATCAAATATATTACTTTTAAATACTTTTAAATCTATTCCTAGTTTTTTAGAATTTTCTATAATTTTATCCATGTTTTCTTTTTTATAACCAGGATCCATACATATAAATTCTAAATCAAATTTAAATTGCCCATGTCTTTTTAACTCACTCAAACATAAAGCAAGTAAAAATGAATCTTTACCACCACTTATACATACAGCTATTTTATCTCCTTCATTTATTAATTCATATTCTTTTACCGCACGTACAAATTTACTCCATATTTTTCTTCTAAACTTTTTAATTATACTTTTTGTGTACTCCATAACAATCACCAGAAATATATTATCATATAAAAAAGAAAAATAATACATTTTTATATATTATCTATTCTTTCTCTAAGTAAACCTATATCTATCCTATTTTCCTTATATTCTTCTATTTTATTAAATATATCATCATATTCTTTAATTAATCTATCATATTCTCTACATTTATTTTTATAATTTTTATTTAATACATTTTTTAGTTCATTAATATCAGTACAATTAATATTGATTGCGTTTTTATTTTTAATTTCTTTTACAAATTCTCTTTCGTCTATTAATGTAAGAGATTTTTCTAGTGATTTAATTTTTTTTCTTAAGTTAAATCTTTTAATACTAAATATACTCATTTTATTAATCTTATTATCAAGCAAGCTAATTTCATTTACTATTTTATTATTCTCTTCTATTTTAATTGATACATCTAAAACATTTGTAAGTGTATCTTCAATACATTTTATTTCTTTTAATAATGAACTTATACATCTTTTTAAAGAGTTAATTTTATTCATATTATTATCATACTCATTTTCATTATCAAGTTCATACATATTATTTTGAAAATCTTTTTTTATTTCTAGTTCAATCGTATTATCATTATAATTTAAAATAGATTTTCTTTTATTTTTTAAATATACATCTTTAATAGTATCAGGAATTCTATGTGTATTAAATTCAAGCTCTAAAAAGTATGAATATTCTTTATATTTTTTACTATCTTTTTTTAACTCAAAATATTCTTTATATATATTCATCATTTCTATATCATATTTTTTAGTAAATTTCTCCTTTAAAAAGTGTGAAATCTTTTTATCTTTTTTTATTTTACCTTCTGATAATACTCCTACATACTTACCTTCGTTATACATAATTACATCTAAATTATCAATTAAATAACTAATAAGCAATTTAATATCATCTAATCGCATCACACGTGGTAAAATCGCATAGAAATCACCCAAATGAAGTGTTGTTTTATCATTTTTAGTAATAATAAGCTCAAAAACATTAATTCTTTTATTTATATAAGTAACTATTTTATCTTTAACAATAATAGTTACATCATAATTATCATATACATAATTATAATTATTTATATCTTTCATATTATCACCATAATTATAATAATAACATTATAATTATAATTTTTCAATCATGATAATAAAGAGTCTATAATTTTAAAAGTCCCTTCAATTCCTTTTTTTACATATTTACTTGTAAAATTAGAAAATTTATTACCTGCTTTTGAAAATTTATTTGAATAATCTTTCTTATTATATTCACTATATTTTTTTAAATCAACTTTCTTACCCTCTTTTACATCTTTTTCAAATTTTTGTATTTGTTCTTTAGTAAGTTCACTTTTTTTGTGTAATTCATATTCATAATATCCGGTTGCTTGTGAAATATATATAGTAACAAATATAACAAATAAAATTGTAAAAATTGTTTTTATTAATTTTTCACTATCCATCATTTTCCCTCACAAAATCATTAAATACTAAAGAGAATGCTTTTATAGTATTAATTACTTCATTCATTTTACTTAAATTATTTCCAAATTCTATTATTAATATATTCTCTTTTATATTTTCACATGTATTATACTCTACTTTTTTTACCCCTTTACTAATACCTGGATAATTCTCATTAAGCTTACTACTTAATCTAGTTATAAGTTCATAATTTTTCTTGTAATTAGTACTATTTTTATCAATTATAAAACTAATGCGTGTATAATTTACATCATCTATTTTTATGCTTAAATCTAGATTATCATCTGCTCTATCAAAATCTATAAAGTATTTTAAACTAGGATAAGTATTTATACTTTTTAATATGTTTTCTTTTAATAATTCTTTATTATCATTAATATTTATATTTAAAGTTATGGATGATATTCCTAAATTATTTAAATAATCTTTTAATAAATATGAAGACATAACAGTGTTTGGAATTAAGTTATATGAATATGTATCTGTTTTTATATATGTTTTAAGTTGATTAGTACTATAGATATATACTATAGGATTAGCAATACTTGTTTCATTTGGATCTTTTACATATTCAGTTTTAGTAATTATTTTATTTTCTAATTTTGGTATTAAAATCATATTTTCAGGTTTAAAATTATTCGAAAATATTCTAACAACATTTGTATAAAAGTCATTACTTTTATTTTTATAAATCTCACTAAGTAATAATTTTACATATTCTTCATTACTAATCTTATTTGTTTTATATAATTTGTTAACTGTCACGTTGCAAATAAAAAACATAAACATAAAAATGAAAAAACACTTTATTAATTTACATCTTAGTTCTTTTAATTTCATATTTATCACCAAGTTTATAATATAATAAAGATATTATTATTTTTGTCGTTTATGGTTTATAATTCATTGTTTCGTTAATTCCAATACTTATTAAATCACTCAACTTATCAATTATAAAATCTATCTCTTTTGGTGTAACCATTAAATTATATTCTGTTTTATCTATTATTTCTTTAATTAATTTTTTTCTATCATCAGTATCAAGCATACCAATAAGTCCACTTAACTCTTTAATTCTTACCTTATCAAGTGGTTTTGCTTTAAATTTATTAATTTCATTTATAGGCATTAATTTAAAAGTAGGATTATTAACGTTTTCTGTAGTTATTGCAAAGTGATTGTGTATTTTATCTATAGTATCATTTACTATAGTAACAGCATCACAAACAGTAGGAACTCCTATTGCAATTACAGGAACTCCAATAGTATCTTTACTAAGTTCACATCTTTTATTACCTACACCACTACCAGGATGAATTCCAGTATCAGTCATTTGTATTGTTTTATTAAGTCTTGATATACTAGTACTAGAAAGGCTATCTATAACTATTAAATAATCTGGTTTTATCACACTTACAATACCTGTAATAATATCTTTAGTTTCTATACCAGTTTCTCCAGTAACACCAGGTTTAATTGCACTTACAATAGGTCCACAATTAAATCCTAATTCTTCTAAATGACGTGTTACAACAATATTATCAATAACACTAGGTCCTAAACTATCAGGAGTACTTTTTTCATTGCCTAAACCAACTACAAGTAAAGAATTATTTAAAGAAATATTATTTATTTTCATAAGATTATTTAAAGATTTGATAAAAGCATTTCTAATTATATCCTTCTCATCATCAATATTATTAAATTCAATAGTAATATATTTACCTTTTTTCTTCTTAATTAAGTTTTCATTATTAACAATAACATCAGTAATAGTTATATTATTTATATACTTAATATTACTAACTATACCTTCATTTTTCTCTGATAAATCTACTGCCTCAATCATTAAATCACTTTTAATATCATATTTATCCATAATATCACCAATATTATTATTAACAAAAAACAAGTTAGTTAAACTAAAGCATTAAGTTCTTACATTAAAATTTGGTTTATATTATTTTATTTAAGGTTGTTAAGTTCATTATTTAGTGTTAAAATATTTAATAGGTGGTAATATGAAGTATTTGCTTCTTGGAATAATTAAAATATATCAATTAATTCCAGGTCCATGGCATAATATGTGTAGATATACACCTACCTGTTCTAATTACATGATAGAGTCCATTATTAAATATGGGGCTTTAAAAGGTAGTTTAATGGGTATAAAAAGAATATTAAGATGTAACCCATGGGGTGGTATGGGATATGATCCGGTACCTGAAAGGAATGAGAATGAAAAAAATATTTAAATTATTTATGTGCTTAGTTATGATTATATCTGTATTTATAACTAGTGGATGCAAAAAAGATTCAATGGAAGGAATAACAATATATTCAACTGTATATCCTATTGAATACATAACAGAAACATTGTATGGTGATTATAGTGATGTTTATAGTATTTATCCTAATGAAGTAATTGAATTGACAGATAAATTAATTGCTGATTATAGTAATAGTAACCTATTTGTATATAATGGTCTTTCAAATGAAAAAGATTATGCTGTTAAAATGCTTAATAAAAATAAAAATTTAAGAATTGTAGATGCAACTATGGGAATGGAAGTTTTATATTCTGACCCAGAGTTATGGTTAAATCCATCTAACTTCTTAATGCTATGTCTTAATATAAGAAATGGTATGAAAGAATATATTACTAATTCATTTTTAAGAAAAGAAATAGATTCAAATTATGATAAGTTAAAATTAGAAATATCTGAACTTGATGCTGAAATTAAATTATTAATTGAAAATGCTGATAGTAAAACTATACTTGTTTCTAATAATGTATTTAAATTTTTTGAAAAATATGGGCTTGAAGTAATATCTGTTTTCAATGATGAGAATTTAACTGATAAAACTATATCATTAGTAAAAGATGCAATTAATGATGAGAAAGTAAAACACATAATTATGTTTGAAAATGATACACTTACTGATGAAGTAGAAAAAATAATTAGTGATAATAATATTGAAAAGATATATTTTGATTCATTAACTACTTTATCTAGTGAAAATCAAACTAGTGGAAAAGATTATTTATCTGTTATGAATAGTAATTTAGAAATATTAAAAAAGGAACTATACAAAAGTGAATAGTTCCTTTTTTGTTATCTAATATAAAAAAAGAAGCTATTTAGCTTCTACAATTAACTTAATAGCAGTTCTTTCCTCACCATCTATAATAATATCAGAAAAAGCTGGTATACATATTAAATTTTTACCACTAGGTGCAACAAAACCTCTTGCAATTGCTATTGCTTTTATTGCCTGGTTAAGTGCCCCTGCACCTATTGCTTGTATTTCTACATTACCTTTTTCTCTAAGTACATTTGCAAGTGCTCCTGCAACTCTGTTTGGGTCTGATTTAGTACCCACTTTTAATGTTTCCATATAAATTGATTCCTCTCTTTCTACATTAAAAATATATGTACGAAAAAGGAAAAAAGAACAATTTAAACTGCAAAATTGCCTTTTTTATTTTTAATTAAATTATATATAATTATCATTAGTACTGATGCGATTATAAGTATTATACCTATATATAATAATGGGTTTAAAATATAAGATATTATTTCAATCATACTATTTGATATATTCGGACTAATATTCATTATATTAAATAAAACTACTGATGCAAATCTTGTAATTACAAATGTTATTCCAGATAACATTATAGGTATACTTAAATAATTAAGTGGTTTATAAAAACTATTTGTAAATAAAGATACAAGTAAATATGAAATTATAATAATTATTGTTAACCATATATATATAGTATTCCCTTTAAAATAACTAATAGTCATAACTACTTCTTTAGATACTTCACTACTTTCTTTTATCTCATTAATAGCATTTACTATTTCATCTTCATCAACTTCTATTTTATTACCAGTTATATCTTCTATTTTATTAATTATTTTTCTAATATCACTTTTACTTACAATATCAGTTTTATTATCAGTTAATATATAATTAACATAATTTCCAACTATATTACCCATAAACTCTTTAAATTCACTACTATTTAAAATCTTTTTAGCATCTTCTTTATTAATACCATTTTCTTCTAAATCGCTTATAATTGCATCCTCTAAAGTTTCATTATATTCATTTACAATTATTTTATTAAAATCTATATTTTTAAATGCTTTAATATAAAAGTTATTGTTTACAAATTTTAATGCAAAGATTGATACAAATGCAATTGTAATTATAAAATAAAACATTATTGAATAAATTACAGCACATATTTTACCTAAAGTTTTCAATCTAATCACCTCTACTTAAGAATATCATTATAAAAGAAAAAATACAAGTTATTTACCTTGTATTCTTAAGTGATATGCTTTATATAAATTATTAAATAGTTCAAGTATAGTCATTTGACCAACACCACCTGGTACTGGTGTTATAGCACTTACCTTCTTACTAACGCTATCAAAATCTACATCTCCTACTATTTTATCATCTACTCTATTAATACCAACATCAACTACAACCGCACCATCCTTAACCATATCTTCTTTTATAAAATTTGGCCTTCCTACTGCAACTATAAGTATATCTGCTGTTTTTGTAATATCAGATAAATTCTCTGTTTTAGAATGGCAAACTGTAACAGTTGCATCATTATTTAACATTAAATTAATTAATGGTTTTCCTACTAAATTACTTCTACCAACTATAACAACATGTTTTTTCGATATTTTTATATCATAATAGTTTAAAAGTGTAAGTATTCCATGTGGAGTGCATGAAATAAGTGAATCTTTATTATGTACTAAAAGCCCTGCATTTATATCAGTAAGTCCATCTACATCTTTATAACTTTTTACTCTATTTTGTATTAAAGTTTCATTTAAATGCTTAGGTATTGGCATTTGTACTAAAATACCATCTATATCCTCATCATAATTTAATTCATCTATTTTTTCAAGTACTTCTTTTTCTTCAACTGTTTCATCAAATTTAATATGTATAAAGTTACAACCTAATTTTGTTGCTGTTTTATTCTTATTTGATACATATATATTACTTGCCGGATCATTTCCTATTTGAATTACTGCTAATGTAAGAGTTTTGTCTAACTTAGCTAACTTGCTTTTTAAATTCTCTAATCCAACTTCTTTTACTTTTCTTCCATCTAATAAAAACATACTACCTCCGTTATTCTTCTTTTAATCTTTTTTCAAGTTTTTCCTTTATATCATATACTTCTTTGCATCCCATAAATACTATTACAGCATTTTTATGTTTTAAAAGTGGTTCAATACATTTTGTATCATTAATATCTATTAATGTATCAACAGAACCTATTTTTAAGTATTCACCAGTTTTCATTTCATTTACTATAAGCATAGGACTTACATCCTTATATTCTTCTTTAGTTTCTCTATCTGAAAATATATCTGTTATATATGCTTTATCTGCAACACTAAGTGCTTTTGCAAAATCTTTATAAAGTGCTTTTGTTCTTGAATATGTATTTTCAAGAAAAACTGCAACTAACTCTTTATCAGGATATTTTTGTCTTACTGCTTCAAGTGTTACTTTTATTTCTGTTGGATGATGTGCATAATCATCTATTGTAATAATATCTTTAATCACGTTTTCTTTAAATCTTCTTTTAGCACCTTTAAATGTAGTAATTGAATCATGAACATCTTCTATATTAAGTCCTTCTAAATAAGAGAAAGTAATTACTGCAAGTGCATCTAATACCATATGTTTTCCATACAAAGGAACATCAAAATGTCCAATAAACTTATCTTTATTATATACATCAAACGTACTACCCTTTTCATTTAAAACTACATTTTTTGCAGTAAAATCATTAGATTCATCAAATCCATAATATATTATAGATTTATCTACATTTAAAGATTTAATATTTGTATCATCCCCGCATGCAATTACACTCTTTTCAGTTTGTCTTAAAAACTCACGATAAGCATCTTTCATATCTTCTAAATCTTTATAATAATCAACATGATCTAATTCTATATTAGTAACTATTGTATACTTTGGATAATAATTTAAAAAATGTCTTTTATATTCACATGCTTCTAAAAAGAAATATGTATTATTTTTTGACGCATGTCCTGTTCCATCTCCAATTAAGTAATTCGCACCAACTAAATCATCAAATACATGTGACAAAAGTGCAGTAGTTGTTGTTTTACCATGACAACCACATATTGCTACACTGTTATATTCAAGAGTTAATTCTCTAAGCAAATCATAGTAATAATAATGTTTAATACCTAACTCTAAAGTTCTTTTAACCTCTTCGTTACTCTCATCAAAAGCATTACCTATTACTACTATCATACCATTTTCTATATTATCTTTATTAAAAGGTAATATTTTTATACCTTTTTTTACTAATTCATCTTCTGTAAATAAGTGGTGAGTAACATCTGAACCTTGTACATAATTTCCTAAATCAAACATAATACTAGCAAGAGCACTCATACCTGATCCTTTAATTCCTATAAAATGATATCTCATTTCTTTTCACTACCCTTTCTTTTTTTCAAATACTTGCTTTTCTCATCTATTTTACCACCTAATCTAGAAAAATACACATCATATTCTTCAACATTAAATAATTTATAATTTGCATTTAATATATATAATTTAATTTCATTTTCATCTAATGTTTGATTCATTAATCCATTTGTAGCAAAATATAAAAGTTTATTATAATGATGTATCTTTTCATCATCAAACGGTAAATTTAAAAGTCTAACTATATTATTTTTTTCTTCTTCCTTTTTATATGCCCTTTTTTCTTCTAAAAGTCTTTTTCTTTCTTCCAGTTTCTTTCTTAACATGTTACCCTCCTATTTACATTATATCACGTATATAATATATTTTCTATATTTTAACCTAAAGCAACATCTAAAACCATCATTAAAGAAAACCCAATAAGTGTAAATAATGCCATTAAATCCTTTTTTTCATTAGTTTGACTTTCAGGTATTATTTCTTCAACTACTACATATATCATCGCACCAGCTGCAAATGCAAGTAAAAATGGTAATAATAATCTAATTTTAAGCACTAAAAGTGCACCTATAACTCCTGATATAGGTTCAACTATACCACTTAAACTTCCATATATAAATGCTTTTTTACGTGAAAAACCTTCTCTTCTTAAAGGAACACTTACAGCGGTACCCTCAGGAAAATTCTGAAGACCAATTCCAAGAGCTAATAAACATGATGAGATTAAAGTTGCTCCTTCTAAATTATATGCTAAAGAACCAAAAGCTACACCTACTGCCATACCTTCTGGTATATTATGAAGAGTAATAGAAAATATAAGCATTAAGCTTCTTTTTATACTAGATTTTTTATTTATTTTTTCTTTTGAATATTTTTTATCTAATAAATCAAATGTTTTATCCCCAATAAATAATAATATCCCACCACTTATAAAACCTATAGTTACTGTTAACCATGTATTTATATTTAAATTACGAGACATCTCAACTGCTGGAGATAGCAATGAGAAAAATGATGCAGAAATCATAACTCCCCCTGCTATACCAAGCATCGCATCCATTAAATTCTTTTTAACACTTTTAAAGAAAAAAACTAAAGATGCGCCAAATGCTGTTATTCCCCAAGTAAATAAAGTTGCTATTAAAGCTTGAATACTATGATTTAATGAAAGAAAATAATCTATCATTTATTTCACCTCATTTATAAGGTATGTCATATTTTATTAAAGGTTAAAGAAAGATGACCACAAAGTCATCTTCTAAAATATGTTTTATATACTAATTATTTAGGTAAATGTGTAATTACATTGCCATTAATTGAACAAGAACCAACAATATTATCCCATACATCACTACTATTTTCAATGTTTGAATTATTAATTATAGTTATTCCTTGATTACCTGCAAATGCCCAATCGCCTATACTTATAACACTACTTGGTATTGTTACTTCTGTTAGTTTATTATTTTTAAATGCAGATTGGCCTATACTTTTAACAGTACTTGGTATTACTACTGAAGTTATCCCTAAGCCACCTACATCACTCAATCTACGAATATTTGATTTGCTTTTAGTATTATACAAATATGATACTGATGCTTTCTTAGTATTACTTATATTAGTTGGCGTTACTCCAGCACCCGTAAATGCATTATCAGCAATTGCAACTACTTTCTTACCATTTATCATACTTGGTATTACTACATCTGTTCCTCCACCATTTTTATATGTTACTTCTAATCCTGCTAATGAATAATCTTTTGATGATATTATATCTCCTTGTAACACACCATCTTTCAATGTCGTTCCGTCAACTGCACCACCACTGCATAATGTATTTGCTTGTTCTTTTTCTACACCAACACTTTGTAAATATGCAACACATTTATCTTTATCTTTTACTATTACATCATTTACACCATCACCAACTAAGTATCCAGTTATATTTATTCCACCTTCTACTTCACTATACGCAAAATATTGTGCATCTGTTTCTGTTGATTCAGGTATTTCTCCTTTAACACATTCCATATTAGTGCTGTTACCATTGCATGTGTATCCTTCAAACTTACCTTTACCTGTTACTTTAACTGTTGCTTTACCTCTATTATCAAATGTTATTACACAAGTTCCATAGTCATTACTATTCATACTTGATACATCACTACATTATCCCCCCCTCTTGTCAAGTTTACAATTATTGACAATTCATTAATTAAGTTATATACTAATATATGGTGATTATATGAATATAAGTGTTATTGGTTTTGGAATATATAGTGTTGCACTTTCTCTTGATATGAATGAAAATGGACACAATGTTAAAATATGGTCTGAAAGAAATGACGACTATAAAAATAAAAAGGACTTTGCTCCTATTCTTGATATGGCTATACCAGAAGGTATAAGTATTTCTAATGATATTAAAGATGTATTAACTAATGCAGATTTAATAGTTATTTGTACTGCTTCTAAATATGTTAGAGAGGTATGTATAAGTATGAAAAAATATTATAATAGAAATACTCCAATATGCATTGCAAGTAAAGGTATTGAAAACGATACTTTGTGTTTTTTAGATGATGTTGTTACTGATACTCTTCATCCTAAAAACCTATCTGTTATATCAGGTCCTACATTTGCAATTGATTTAATTAATAAAGATCCAGTTGCTCTTGCAATTGCATCTTCTAGTAATAAAGCACATGATATTGTAACTAAAGCTTTATGTAATTCTCATCTGAAATTAAGGGAAAGTAAAGAAATGCATGGTATTGAATTATGTGGAACTATCAAAAATATTATTGCTATAGCTTCCGGTATATTAGATGGGCTTGGATATTCTGATTCTACAAGGGCATTTTTAATTAATGAATCTATGCATGATATTAAAGAATTATTAAGTAAACTAAAGTGTGATAAAAAAGCTATTCTATCTTTTGCAGGTATTGGTGATTTAATATTAACTTGTTCTTCTCCTAAAAGTAGGAATTATAAATTCGGAGTAATGCTTGGTTTAAAAAAAGATAAAAAAGAGATTGATGAATACTTAAATAAGAATACCACTGAAGGATACTATGCTTTATTGTCTATTCATAAACTTGTAAAAAATAAAAAAATTGATATGCCAATTATAAATATAATATATGATATTGCAATTAAAGGAGATACTCCTCATAAACTACCAGAGTTTTTAATTAATAAGGCTTAAGTCCTTATTTTTTTATAAAAAAAGCAATGAGTTACATTTGTTTACTCATTGCTTTCATAACTTGATTAATTTGCTTTTGATTTGGTGTTCTTCCCATTTGTTGCATCATAATCTTAATCATTTGTTCATTAATTGGTGGATTTTTCTTTAAATACTTTTGCATATATTTTCTTGCTACAAAAAAGCCTATTACTGCACCAATTATTACACCCACTAATATTTTTAATACATCAAGTAAAAATTCCATAATTTACCTCCTTAATTAATTATAGTAAAAAATACTTATTTATACAATACTTTCAAGTTTAATTTTATCTATCCAAAAGTAATCTTTATTTTCAAAATCACATACAAATATATTTTTATTATATAGTCTTATAGAATTAAAGAATGATGAATAGTTTACATTTGATTTTATTCTTACGTGTGAATTAAATACTTTAAGTAATGTTATTTCTTCACTATATAAATTTTTGATCATGTGATTGTTCTCATTCCTTGAATAAGATAATTCATCATAATGATTTTTATATATAAATTTATTTGTCTTTTTTATTCCAAATGGCGTGGTTACTTGTTCTAAAAGCCTATAGCCAAGTATTATATCATTGTTTTTTAAGTTATATACTTCTTCTAATATTTTATATAAAGAATATGGCCTTTTCATATAAAAATGCATAAGCGAATCCTTTATAATAAACGCATAATATGTCCTCATATGTCACCTCATAAATACTATATATCTTTATAAGGCATTTTTTTGTCGAATATTATTTTACTAATCCTTTTATACGTTCTTTTAGAGTCTCATAATCTAAATCAAATGATTTTAGCACCTCTTCTTTTGTACCACTTTTACCAAAACTATTTAAATTAATTAAATAGTTTTTATTTTGTATATATTTATACCATAAGTTACTATTTGAATATTCAACAACTATACATTTATATCCATTTGGTAAAATGCTTGCTTTATACTCATTACAAGTTTGTTCATATAAAGATTCTGATACCATACTTACTACCCTTAAATATATTTTATCTTTTTCTAATTCTTCTGCTATTTTAACTACTGTATTTACTTCTTCTCCAGATGCAATAATTATTGCACTTAATCTTCCGTTTTCTTTTTTTACTATATATGCCCCTTTAGATACACTTTTAGCATCACTATTTTTAAGTAAAGGTGTGTTATTTCTTGATAATACTATTGCACTTGGTTTAGGATTATTTAAAATTTCATTCCAACTTCCTAATATCTCTCTTGCATCAGCAGGTCTAAATACTC
>ERZ857969.2002-NODE-2002-length-25193-cov-3.442796_pt1 | contig 25193 bp, 26 predicted proteins | sample MGYA00519864_ERZ857969 | MGnify/ENA primary metagenome ERZ857969 (study PRJEB31778, sample SAMEA3449382) | human gut metagenome | biome: human gut; feature: human-associated habitat; material: faeces | place: United Kingdom | collected 2010/2012 ... | reverse complement strand
TTTCGGTACACCGTAGACCGTGATCTTTTTCACGCTCTTGCTGTAGGTGGATGTTGCCTTTGCCGTTACCGTGATGGTTGCCTTTCCGGTTCCCTTTACGGTTACTTTTCCTTTGCTGTTGACCGTTGCAACTTTTTTGTTACCGGTCTTATAGGTGATCTTGCCCTTGGCTTTTGGTTTTAAGGTAAAACTCTGTCCGACTGATTTTTTGTATGTGGAAGATACCTTTGTGATCTTCTGCTTTTTCAGTTTATTGGCAGTGGTAGGATTCTGCGGTTTTTTGGAATTGGAAGTATCCTTTGTATCATTGGACTTCGGATCATCGTCCGTGTTCTGGTCATCATCCGTATCATCCGGCTGTTCGCTACGGCAGATATAAAAATCTCCTTTTAGAACCGGATTTCCTGCATATGCACCGATTGGTGTCACATATGCATATCTTCCCTGTGCCTGCTCTCCATCCGGAAGGTAATTATCCTGATACTGTACGGTGTAGTCAGTTCCCTCTTTGAATACCGTACCATTGCTGTCTCTTACAACTACAATAGGTTCTACCGGTGTAGAATCTGTCACCCATACCCGTTCACCATCATTTACAAGGACGTACCAGTCCTCGCTACTTTTATCCCCGATAACCTGAAAAGTCTTTTTGAACTCTTTCCCCTTCTCATCTTTCAAAGATGCTGTTACGGTAACATCTCCTGCTGCTTTCCGGGAGAGGGTTGCGTTTTCATTGTATGTTCCGCTTGCTTTTACGCTGACTTTGGAACTGTCTGAAGAAGTCCATGTAACCTTTCCTGCCAATGCCGTGGTTAATTCCGGTACGGTCTGTAATCTGACCGTATCACTTTTTCCCGTAAGGATGCACAGGCTGTTTCCTAATACCTGCTGTTTTCCCTTTACCTGATGATAAATCTCTATACTTGTAGTCGGGACCACGTTCACAACCGTGAAACTGAAAGATTCTTTTTTATCTTCCCTTGTAACGGTAATGGTGGCTGTTCCCGGTTTGGTGCCGCCTTTGACATAACCACCGGAAGAGGATGTTTCTGCTTCATTGTAGCGGATATGATCTTTGATATCATCTCCCATATAAGCCTCTGGTATAACAACGGCTGCAACAGATGGGTCACTGCTTTTCCATGTCACGCAGTCGGTTGCTGCATCCTGATGTACTCCGAAAAGTGTAATCTCATTCGATTTAACCTTCCTTTGTACGCCGTTATACATATTCTTCATGGCATTGTAATTGTCATAGTTGTTCTGCTGATAAAATTCAGCAGTGGTTGTATTTACATAACCTTCCGTACCGTTATCTTTTAATGTTTCATTAACAAGCTGGTTATATAATTCCTGTGTCTTTACCATTGCCTTTGATCTCGTTGGAAGATGACTGAATGTTCCTACGTCCACTTGGCATTTCCCTGTTGTATTAAAAACAACGGTTAATGGATTTACCATCTTGTTATGCTGATTTGCAAAAGAATCACCACCAGTCTTAACAACTGTTTCCGGAATATATACAGATGTCAGATATTTTGGATTTGTAAAAGACCAGCTTTCTACAATCTGTGTTCCGTATGGAATTACATAAGATACATCTGCTTTACTCTGTGGATAGCAAAGCAGTGTCGTATCATTAAATAATACACCATCTTTGGTACGATAAGCTGTTTGCGGATGATCAATATAGAATCCTTCGCAAGAATCCATGAATAAAAATGCATCAACTCCGACTGACCTCAGTCTGTTTGGAAGATTTAGCCTTGTGATACTTTCACAGCCCTGCAAACCACCCTTTTTAATTACGGTTACACTCTGTGGAATGGAAATATCTACAGCTTGGTCAATTGCATAAAAGGCATTCATACCAATGTTTGTAATCCCTTCATTGATAATGATATGTTTTACTTCTGTACGGAAGTTTTTTCCCATGGGGTATACTCTCCTGCCGGTGTATCTGCCATATCTCCACTGCCAGAAAATGTCAATATACCTCTGGAATTATCGAAAGTCCATGTGATATTTTCGCCATAAGTACCACTTGTAGCATAGCCCTGCTCCGGTACATCTTCCGGTGTTTCCACAGTGACGTTTTCCGTGCTTTCTGATGTGGTCGTATCCATGTTCTCTTTCATTTTTTCTGCTGTAACAGTATTTGTAGCAGTTTCCTCTTCGTTTTCTGCCGGATCAACTTCCGCAACCTCTTCCTGTTCTTCAGATTCTGTAACCTTTTCCTGTTCTTCAGATTCTGTAACCTCTTCCGGTTTTGGCTGTGTGCTTTCTCCTACAGCTTCTTCCATAACCATTGTATCTGTTGTATTTTCATTGTCTGCTTCCGCTGCAAATGCGATGTTACCATTTGTCAAGGTGATCACCGATGCTAAGATCAATGCTAAAACTCTTTTTTTCATAATTGAAATCCTCCACAAAATATATATTTTGAAAATGTAGTTTTTGTATTTCCTTTATTTCTAAATATATTTTACCATTATTTATACTTTTTTTCAATATAAAATAGTTATATTATAGCTATTTTATACATATTTTATAATTGTAAAATAGCCATGTTCCGGTGTCAACTTAAATCCCTGCAATCCCTTGTTTTATGCGGATTTAGAGTAATAGCAGGATATTATAGTTTTCGGATAACATGAGGATAGAAAAGGTATAGCAAAAGGATAGCGGAAGAATAGCACAAAAATAGTGCCGCAACAGCAGCACTATTTTAATTTCTTACATATTGTTCTAGATATAATCTTGATTAAAACCCACATACCATTTTTGATATTGTCAATGTTCTCATTAGCAATTTTAACATGTTGATAACGATATTCTTTGTTTATGCAAAATTGAACTAATTGGGGAATAAAATATTTCTCATACATTTTCTTGTCTTTATATAAATATCCATAATCGGGTGAATTATAATTGTCATCTTGTAGGACATCTGCCATTCCAAAATAAAACAAAAAAATAGTATAGATAATAATGAATAATCCAATAACCATATTACCATACACCGCTTGAACAATACAATGTATAAGAATGATAATTCCTAAAAGAAATTCTTTGATATAAAATATATTAGCCTTTTTATCATTTTGTAGCTTTTCTCCAATTGAGTCATAAGGTGATATATGTTTTATTTCTGTTGTCATATAAATCAATATCGGAATTATAAACAAAAGAAATAAGATTAATAAAACATACCATATCACTCGGAGTGTAAATAAATTGATACTTTTTCTCTCAATCAAGAAAAAAAATAATCTAAAAAAGCAAAAAACTATATGAATCGGTATCCAAATACAAAAAACACTATATGTGTCAGTAATAGATTTTTTTTGGTGACCAAAAAGTATAGTTGTATTTGAGTGAACAATATTGTGATATTGATTAAGAGCAATTAACCAAAGTATTACCTCTTCTAATAAAATAAAAGTATAATAATTAATCATCTAAAAACACTTTCTATAATTCTATGATGTACTATTATACTTTATTTTATTTCGTAATGTAAATTGTTTTTTAGACAATACTTGCCTTAATTTACATCCGGTAATATAGATGTCCCATATATTGAAGTGGTTTTGTTAAAATGCAGGTATTCAACAGATAAATTATCTGTAATGTCATAATTTCGCACAAAAAGAAAAATACCGTGTGGGGGATTGCATTGTTCCGTATCATATACACAGAAAAAATTATATCTGCAAAGAGAAGCAGTATATGAACTTTATTCAATGATATGACTGCAAATTCCCTGCTCACATATCTTTTAAAAAGCTCTCTCTTTTTCACGGAAACGTCCGTGGATACCATTTCGTCCATCTGCATCAACATCCTGTTCCTGAGGTAATGCAGGACATAGATATTGTAAAAGAGAATCACTACGGTTAATATAAGGACTATGAAACTTACCATCATACAGTTATGGGTATTATATAAGATCATTTCCGGATACAATCGAAACATTGTTTTTCCTCCTGTCATAACTTCATAAAGCCGGATGCCGATATACGGCACCCGGCATTTTTTGTACTACTTGATACAGCCTTTATATTCCTCACGGAACTTCTTTAATCCGTCTTTTTCCTTATAGTTCATGTAACCATGCTTATCCACAAAGTCATCCACGGATTTGACCTGTTCATGTGTGAACTCCCATGTTTCCTCCACATGGTCCCATGTTCCGCTTCCCGGATCATCTGCTTCAAACTTCACACCGAATACACGGACACTCTTTTTCTGTATGCCGCGTTTTTCATTGCTCATGGCTTTGTCTAACAATGCGGCATACTCCGGGTCCGTTTTCCAGATGGAGTGTTCCTCCAGTCCCCCGTTCTCCTTAGAAACATATGCACCGTTCTTTTTGTAGTATTTCGGACTGATAAAGCGTACATAAGTGTCATACTCTTTCGGGATGTCCGAAGTATCCACGATCCGGCACTCTACCTCTTTGGTCGTGATGTTGCCTGCAGAATCCGTTAAGGTGTAGCGGATTCTGCTCTTTCCGGTTTCCTTAAGGCTTTCCATGTCTGTTTCCGCACGGAGCTTTAAGGTGGCACCGTCTTTTCCTTTGATAATGATACAGTTTTCCTTTTTGTTGTACTCATAATCCTTGGAATACAGGTATCTGCCGTCCGTATCTTCCTCGTCCTTAAAACGCAGGGTGGTCAGCAGTGCTTCCGGTGTGATTTCTCCGTTTTCTGCCTGTTTTAAGGTGAAGTAACGGTTGTAGGCATCCAGCTGAGGGAACTTGTCCCATACGGCATACATGTTCAGCCATGTACCACTGGTCATTTTTCCATGGGATGCACCATAGACTGTGGCATCCTGTTTCTTTACACCAAGGGTCAGCTTGTCTGCCGGTTTTTCTTCCCTGCCCTTTTTGACCATGTCATCCGGTGCATCATAGGTAATGCAGAGGTTTTCGCCTTTGTCATTGGTGGACTCTAATGCGACATCATATATTTTTTGTGTCTTACGTTCATCATTCAGTTCAAAGGTTTGATCCTTTACATTTGTCTTTAAAACATTTGCAGACGTTCCCCATTTTTTCACACTGTACTGCTCCTCACATGGTTCTTCCTTTCCGGTGTCCGGGTTCAGGCTGGTCAGTTTTGCCGCGTGCTTTTCATCCGTTTTCTTTCCATTCTTATCTAAGAGGTTTCCATCTTCATCCTTTTTGTATGTTTCCGTCCTCTGGAACGTATCTTCCCCGACCAGTCCTTTGTATGATTTTCCATCAAACTTGTACATTTCCGTATCGGAGATGATCAGGCTCTTATCCTTTTCCTGTGTGTAGTCATCCCCCACGGTCTGACCGTTTCCATGGTAGGCGATGTTGTAGGATTTTTCCCATCTTGCCGTTAAGACAAGGTCTTTTGCACCACAGTAGGTATACTCTTTGGACCATCTCCTGGTTTCCGGGTCATACCACTGATCTGTTACCGGATCATAACGCTGCACACCGTTCTTATCATACCATCCGAGGAACTGATAGATGTTTCTTTGTGCCTTATCCTGAATGTACGGCTTCATGCTCTCTTTTCCGTTTACATTTACGGATGCCTTTACCTTTACATCCTCATACCAGTAGGTATCCTGTGTTTTTGGCATGGTACATGCAAGGTCTGCATTTAATCCGCTTTTGTATGTAACCTGTACGGCTTCACTTAAGATGACATCCTTTGCCGTCAGGTCCGATGCATTGATCCCACTTCCCTTTAATGCGGCATTGGCTTTTCCTAAATTCAGGGTTTTTCCGCTCCTTAAGCAGAACCTGCTGTCATCCGTTAATGCCAGCTTATTTAGGATCGTACTGCCATCTGCTCCTGCATAGGATGCCTGTGCCACTTTTCTTCCTGCTTTCCGGTTCTTTGGCTGTAAGTAGTTGACGCTGTTGAGCGTCCCGGTAACGGTAACAAATTTCTGCTCATAGAGGTAGATGCACAGGTTCTTGGAATGGCTTGCATCCGAGGAAATCTCAAACGTTCCGTTCTGTAATACGGAATTATTGTTCGATGACAGGTATGTTGCGGCAGAGGTATTGATCAGCCGACCTTCATTATAAATGGATTTATTATTAACGGTTGCAATTTTGCCATCTGACCGCTGATGGTGCAGGTTCCGGTCTTACCGTTGGAGAGTGCCGTTTTGCTGGCACTCCGTACTCTTGCCATTCCGGAGATGGTGGCAGTTCCCGCATTGCTGATGCCCGGTTTCTGCATACCGGTAACATCCACACCGCCTGTTACGTTTAACACACCGGTACTGCTGTTATAAATGCCGTTATCCGTATCTCCCGTTACGGTTCCGTTTCCGTTATAGTGGAAGGTAGCACTGTTGCTGATTCCTTTGCCTTTCCCGCTGATGGTCGGCTGTGTTCCGCTCTTTACCGTAAAGACGCCGCTTTCTTCATTGATGATGGCGGTTCCGTCTGCCATGGTGTTTACGATGGTGGAATTGCTGTTGAGGTCAAACGTTCCGTTCTCACTGTTCTTTACGGCTGTTCCGGTATTTTTTTCTACATCCAGTGTTCCGTCTGCCTTAAAGGTTCCGGTGTTGCTGATACCGATCCTGTTCTCTTTTACGGTCAGGGTATTTCCTGCTGCAATGGTTACGCTTCCTGCATTGCTGATACCGTTCGATGCACTCTTTGTGATGTTTAAGCCGGTCCGGATCTTGATATCACCGCCTGCATTATTTTTTAACCCGTAATAAAATTTATTTGCCGTTCCGTTCTGCTCACTTTTCGTCGTACCTCCCGAAAAGGTCAGTGTCCTGCTGTTGCGGATGCCATGACCGGAGTTATCGTGTACGTTACATCCGTCTATCACGGCACCGGACTTTTCACCGTAGGCATGGATGCCATCTGACTTATTTCTATAGATCTCCGTATCCTGTACGGTCAGTGTGACAGGCTGACCTGTTTCGGTACCGCAGTTGGCGAGTCCTTTTGAGGTATTGTCATGGATGTTGCTGTTTTTGATGGTCATGTTCCCATGGTTTCCAACTGCCGAGCTGCTTGGAGTTCCATCTTCCCCTTTTTCCCTTGCCACGTTGTTTTTGATGCTGACCTTCTCCATGACCATGGTTCCTTCATGGCGTGACTGTCCACCATAGCGGATATCCGGTTTTGTCGCATCATAAGAACCGTTTTTGACCGCTCCTTTGCTGTATGCCTGATTATCTTCGATGATGCAGTTTTTGATTTCTGCATATCCGTTGTTCATGATACCGCCGGCAACTCCGAAGTTTCCGTTTCCTGCCGTATTGCCGCTGATATGGACTTCATTATTACCGCCTCCGTCAATGATCAGCGTTCCACCGTTTTTTACATATGGTACGTTCTTTTTTAAGGTCTTGTCGTAGTAAGATCCCATATAGGAACCGACCACGATGCCGCCTCCGGTTCCACGGTTGTTTCCAAGGGCTTTATTTCCGGTAATGTCGCACTTTGTAATCTTAAGTACGGCTTCTGAAAGGTTGGAATTTCCGGCAGGTCCCGTGGTATAGATACCGCCTCCGGTAGCTGCTGTATTGCCGCTTACGGTTCCACCTGTGATGGTGCAGTTTCCGTCATTTCTTAAACCGCCGCCATGACAGTAGGTTTTATCATTTTCATCGTTGTTGACGTACTGGAAATTGGCTTCGCCCGTGGCAAATTTATTGTCTTTGATGACACCGCCATACATCATCATGGTTCCTTTATTAATGATTCCGCTTCCGCGTCCGTCCATGCTGTTGTTGTTTTTGATCTCCGTTCCCGGATAGATGTTTAAGCTGCCGCCGACTTCCACGCAGACCAGTCTTCCCATGTGTGCTATGCCTCTTCCATCCAAAATGACACCGTGTTTTCCGTTTTTCTCATTATCCCCCAGTGTCAGGGAGGAACCTTTTTCCACACGGAACATATCGGAATAGGTATTCGGGTCTTTACTCATGGTGCTTTTAACGCAAAGAGAAATGTTTGTACTTTCACTTACGATAACAAGTTCTGTATGATTGGATACGTCGATCCGCTGTCCGCAATAAAGATTTTTTCCTCCATCTGCTTTTGGTTGCAGCTTGATAAGGTATTTTCCTCCTTTTTTTGCATATGCCTGAATGGTTGCCACATCATTGGTACTGATCCTTGTATAAGACTTATCATACTTCCAGCCAAATGCCCGCACTCCGTTCTCTGTGACGGTCTTTTCTGCTGCCAGCGGCACGGATACGTTTTCCTGCGTTTCCAATGACACCTGCGGACGGCAGGCATTGGATGCGTTTAAGTAGGCATCCAGTGTTTCATATGCTGCCTGTAATGCCGCTTCCTTTTCTTCCGGTGTTTCATGATCGGTTGTCACAAAAGTATTTAAGCAGGCAATGACCTCCTCCAGTTGCGGCTTGCTCACTTCATACTGTGTGACCAGTTCGGTCGGTCTTACATTTTCGGTATCCTGTGATCCGTCTTCTCCTTCTTCCGCTCTGATGGCAGCCTCATAGCTGCCGTCTAAAAAGGCACTTAAATTTCTTTTCGGATCTGCTAACTTTTTGAGATCTTCCTTGCATTCATCCACAAAGAATTTTGCCGTATCCTGTACGGTACTGTCCTCCGCAAAGGAAAGGTTTGTTAAAATGTCATTATAGGTCTTGCAGGAAGCAGCGTATCCTTCATCAAAGACTTCCTCCACCGGAGGTTTTACTTCGTTCTGCTCTGTTCGTGAATCATTTCCCTTTTCCGTTTTTTTCTTGTCGGTGCTGTTTTCGGATCTCTTTTTTGTCTTTTTCTCCACTTTAAAATCATTTGCCGCACCGCCGGATTCCTGTACCGGCTGTTTTTCCTGATCCCCGGAATCTGTCTGTCCTGTTTTTCCATCTTCCTTTTTATTTTTTGACGCTTCCTCTTCCTTCGCTTCCATATCTATGGCAGTCGGATCTTCTTTTTCCTGAGCACTGTCTACGGGATCTGTCGTATTTTCCGGTGTCTCTGCTTCATTTTCTTTATCTGCTGCCAATACTGTATCCGATGTTTCTTCCTGTGTGGCTGTTTCCACTGTCCCCACCGGATTTTCCTTTGCATATGCCACCGCCGTATCCGGCAGGATGCTTCCTGCCATGGTGGCAGTACATAAGGTTCCGGCTAATAATCTTACAACCGCTTTTCGTTTCATGGATTCCTCTCTCCTTTCCCTATGGGTTCTTTTTGTTCTTCTCTACCAGAATGGTCCTGGTCTGTGTCACATCCTTTTCATCGCCACGGGGAGTTTTATAATGCTGTGTGACCTCTGCCTGTATCAGTCCTTTTTGGTAATCTGACATTAAGATCTTTACTTTGACATCAGAAGCAGAGTCTAACTGGAGCATCAGGTTCTGCACAAAGGCTGTCCGGAACTCTTCATTGCCGGTATACACCTCTTCATCCTCTGTCATCTTTGCTGCCGCATTCTCCATTGCCTGTGTAATGGAATCGGAGGATTCCGTTTTTCTGGTTGCATCCCCCTGCAACGTGTAAATGCAGAACAGCAGCAGCACCAGTACAATGGCAGATGCAACGCCGATCACGATATTTTTCATGGATCTTTCCCTCCTATTTACCAGTTATCGTTCTTTTCTGATTTCCACTGTGTTTCCACCGGAACTAAAAACTCGGTTTCTGTCCGGTTGTTGTATGCATCTTTTCCTGTTACCTTTACTAAATAGATACCGCTTTTTGTAAAGGTAATGGTCTGGTTTTCTTTATCATAGGAAGCATCGGATGTCTCTTCTTTGTCCGGTGTGCTTACCGTAACCTCGATGTTCCGTATGCGGTTTTCCTCCACGGCTTCGGCAAGTGTTTTTTCATAGTCATCTTTTTTATCTGTAACACAGATATCCTTTAATACGGAATATTTTACGGAAGGTGCTGTTGCCTGATTATTTTCGTTATATGTTATTGCTGTTTTTTGTGCTGTTCCTCCTGTATATTCAAATACCGGATGATAAGATACTGCTTCATAAAAAGCTTTTTCGTCGCTAAAATTCGTTTTCTTTTCTGCACTTTTAAAAGCATCCGTTTTTAATTCCGGAATGATTTTATTTTGATAAATAGCAGTTACCGCAATCACTAAGATTGCGGCAACGAAAATTCCACCAATCAGCTGTATTATTTTTTTCATACTGCCTCCTTACCCATAAAGCCAGGAAGAAAAAATATGTGCTATACGCGAAAATCCTCCTCCAAATGCCATTCCTGCAAAACTGCTGATCACCAATGCTGCTGCAGTTCCTGCAAGAACAGTTTCACCATGCTGGTTCATAAATTCTTTCATGTTCCATCCCCCTTGTTATAAACTACTGAGCACCTTTAATACCTCTGCCAGTCCACCTATAACCGGCAGAAACAATGCTATATACACCAGTGTCTCGCCATTTTGTTTAATTAAATTTTCCATTAATTTACATATCCCCTTTCCATGTGTGTCTGATCCACTCCTAAAATTGGAATTTTATAATGATAGGTCATCTTAAGTTCTACGCCATCTGTCTCTAAAACATCTCCATATGTTGTGATCTGCATCTGATATCCATTTCTTGCTGCCTGTTCCTGTACGGCAGTGATCACGGTTGGGGACATATTAGACTCTGCAATTTCCTTTTTTGCACTATCCATATAACTCCTTGCTGCATGAGTATCCATCTCTGCCGAGATCAATCCTGCTGATAAATAGACGATCATTGCAAAAATAAATACTCCTAAAAAACCTTTAATCACAGTATCCATTATTTCCTCCTTTTACTACATAAAAATCATAATACCTGTCCCATGTTCTGATACAATGTAAGCATCATAAGGAGCATATCCGCCATCATTTTTACTCCGACCGGAAGAACCGGATAAAACAGATATCCCATCATTCCCGCAACTTTGTTATCATTTTTCATTCGTTCACTTTGCATCGTCATGGTATTGTTCTTTTCTACGATCTGAAGCATCTGTTCTTTTGTATTTCCGCCTTTTCCGGTTGATATTGCATAGAGCAGTTTCATGCTTTCATGTACTCGTGGCACATCATAATCTTCTAAGAACTGAAAATACGCATCCGGTTTTGTAGGAAATTTCTGCAATGTTTCCCACATTTTTTCTAACGGATATTTTAAAATATTCGGTGCGGTATCCTTCGATTTAAAGACTGCTCCCTGTACACTTTCCGTTTCCATAAACAGGATAACGCCTAACAGCCATTTCGGATAATCCCGCTCAACCTCTTTTTTGATTCTTTTTTTCTTAAGTGCATAGTCTAATTTATGTTGATTCAACATCAGAATTGTAATTGGAAAACCTATGGCAAAACTCAAAAAAGATTTGCTCAAAAGATAACTTAGAAGCATCAGACCTGCCGGCAGGCATGCCCACTTGATACTGGAAAATAATGCTCGTTTTGCATCATAATTTTCGATAAAAAGATATTCCTTTTTGATGTCCTTTTCCGATCTTTCGCTGTTTTTTTCTAACCAGTCTGCTGCATTTTTTTTGATCGCACGGCGTATCAGACATAATAAACAGGTTACCTCTATCACGACTGCAAATCTTTCCGGCATCTTTGTCATAATATTCATCTCATTGGGCAGGAAAAACATCAGTACTTCCGAAACAATAAAAAGGATCACGGTGGACAGGATCACGGAGATCAGCATATTTTTCTTCTCACTCATACATTTTTCCGTAGCTTCAATCCATGCATTTCTCCTCTTATCTAAAATGCCGACGGCTTTTTCAGGATCTCCGCCCTGTGCTTCATTTCTTAAAAAGAAATCATGCATTAATTCCATCTGTTCACATCCATAGGCTTCTTCTATGATAGAAAGTGCTTTTTTTGATACATCCGCTCCCGCATCTTCTTTTTCATACTCCTTCACTGCCTTCTGTAACACTTCTTTCATTTTTCCATCCCGGAAAAGCATTTCTGTTTCTAAAAGAGACTGGTAGATCCTTCGGTTTTTTCGATACGCTCCCTCCATCTGCTCTAAATAAATACAAACCTCGAAAAAACGTTCCGACGATTCTCTCTCTTTTTGCAATCCCGACATGATCCCGGGAACCAGCAAAAAAAGACTGATTCCCAGCATCACACTGAAAAAAATTCCAAGTTTACAGATTCCCCCAAGAAACAATGCTCCTAAAACGGCGACCGCAGCATTTTTAAGAGTCCACATTTTTTTCATACACCATTCCCTCTTCTTCTAACATTTTTTGCAGCTGTTCACAGTAAAAAGCATCTGTAATTCCTGCTTTATCCATTTTTCTCTTTATGTCCTCCGGTAAAAATTTCAACTCCTGCTGCTCTATGAGCTGGCCTCCCTGCACCGCTAGGACACATCGATTTTTTCCATCTTCTCTGGAAAAAAAGCCGATCTGGCTGATATAACGTTCCTGTTTTCCCTCCTCCCCGGAACTCCTTGTCTCTAACAGGACACCGACATCCATTCCGACATAGACATCATTTTCTAATCTCTCTGCATCCTGACGGCTTGGCATCATATTTAAAATACGATCCGGGATCTTCCTCACATCATCCGTATGAAGTGTCGTAAATCCCGTAATTCCGGTAGTCCAGCACTCTACTAACTGCTTTACTTCCGTGGAACGTGCTTCTGATAACATGACACGGTTCGGTGTCATGCGAAGTACCTCTGTCATTGCGTCATTATAAGAAAAATACTCATTCACTTTAAGCTCTACACAGTCCTTTTCCGGATTGATCTCCCGATAATGTACCTCTTTGGTGTCCTCTACGGTGATCACTTTCTGCTCAGGTGGAATAAATGCCGTCAAAAATTTGGCACATTCCGTTTTCCCGACTCCCGGTTCTCCACAAAAGACCATATTTAACTTTGCTTTGACGCAATTTGCCAATAAATGCAATACTTTTTCTTCACAATAATGTTCTTCTAACGCTTTTTTCGGTGTAATTCTCTGTACCGGAGGTGTTTTTCTGATACAGATACAGGTGCCGGTCGATGCAACAGATTCATGGATCACAGTGATCCGCAGTTCTTCTGTCTCTGCCTCTATGACATTGTCTGTCGGTGTTAAATTTTTGCCGACCAAATTTGCAACATTCGTGGCAAAAGACTGAATAAATTCTTCATTTAAGCGCTGTCTGATCTTTTCATCCGTTACTTTGTGCCTGATGTTGTGGATATCCCTGATCCACAATTCTCTGCCATTATAATCAATATCCGTAACATCCTTTTTCCGCAAAAAGGGCAGAAACGGACCATACTGGATATCTGACAGCGATAACTGTTCTCTCATACGATTCTCCTATGAATTTTCTCTAAAAATTTGCTGCCTCCTGTGCTTTCTGTGTAAATGTATCAATCAATGCGGTAAATACGGTCTGCAAATGTCCGGTCTGTCCTAATGCTACAATCGCTGCAATAATAATGATTACAATTGCTGCTGTTGCAATCGCGCCACCGTGTTCTTCAATTAATGTTCTCATACATTATGCCTCCCTGATTTTTTTGATCTGTTGGAATAATTTGATTTTGATAAGAAAATTTTGATTGGGATAAAATCCAAAGGAGTAGAAATCTCCCTTGAGTGTTTTTGATTATAAAATACAGACCTGCATCTGTCAATGTGAAAAATGACGAAAAAATAGTTTAAAAAAAAATGGAGAGCTGTTACTCTCCAAAATCTCTGGTTAAAATTTTGCTGTTTTCTAAAAAATTTTCTACGGAATCATAACCGAGCCGTTCTAACAATTCTAACACAAACGGGTTTTCCAACGGGGTTTTATACTGTGCTTCATCCCCATAGGCATCTACCCGCTCTTTTCCTTCTTCTTTTTTGATGATGATCTTAGGACCACCGACGCATCCGCCATTGCATGCCATTCCTTCAAAAAAGTTAGCCTCTGTCTCACCCTTTTGAATCCGTTCTATCAGCTTTTTGCATGCCGGAACACCATCTGCCTGCTCCGGAATCACCGGAATTTTTTTATCCGGATCTATCTGCTCTACGGTCTTTTTTACTGCTTCCGAAACCCCGCCTGTTCTTGCATAAATTCGCCCTGCCTTAGAAGAATGTTCTTTCTCATCCTCACTTAAGAGCTCCGGCTGTATCCCTGCTGCATGAAAAATGTCCTGCACTTCCTGAAACGTCAGTACATAATCGATTGCATCGGCGATATCCTCTTCTCTTGCTTCTTTTTTCTTTGCCATACAGGGACCCACAAATACGGTCATTGCATCCGGATATAATTCTTTGACTACACGCCCGGCTGCGATCATAGGAGACACTGCTCCCGGCACATGTGGCACCAGTTCTGAATAAATTTTTCTGATCATGGCAATCCACACGGGACAACAGCAGCTTGTCAGTTGGAAATCCTCTTTCTTTTGTACATGGTGTTCAAATTCCAGTGCCTCTTTTAATGTTAAAATATCTGCAAAAACGGCAACCTCTACCATTCCTTTAAATCCAATAGCTTTAAAAGCTGTCCGAAGCCGCCCCGGTGTTGCATGTTCACCAAACTGCCCTGTAAATGCCGGTGCGATCAGCACATAGACATCTTTTTTTCCACCTCTTACCGCCTGTATAACCGGAAGCACATCCTTATTGGCTGTGATACGTTCTAATTTGCAGACATCTATACACTCTCCACAACCGGTACATTTTTCTGCTTTGATATGGATCTCTCCGTTTTTCTCTTCGATCGCATCAAAAACGCAGCTATTCATGCATGCCCGCTCATCCTCGCAGGACACACAGCTTTCTGCCGCAATCACCGGCGCATACTGTTCCGGATGCAACAGACAATCCATATGCACAGGATTGTAGTCGCCTGTTATTTTCCTGCCCTTGCCTACTTCCTGTTCTAAGATGTCCTGATATAATTCCTGAAATGTTTTCATGGCACATACCCTCACTAAACTATTGTTTGGTATGAGTATGTGCTGTTTTTTGGAAAATTATAGCTGCTGTATCTCTTATTTATTTTTTCATAGTTTTTTTCTCCAGAATGTTTCTAAATATTTCTCACCTTCAATGCATGGAATATCCGACTCTAATAATGTGTCTACTACAAATTGCCGGACATTTGCCATTCCTTTATGAAGCGTAAAAAGTCTCTTCCGGTCGCGATATAGAATGATATTTCCCTCATCCCAATCCACTTTATAGCTGAGTGTTTTATCTAATTTTAATATTTCTTCTTCATGAAATAATTTTTTATAACGGTAGATACCATTTTGATATTTTAAATAAAAAACTTTGTTATATATAATTCCCAGGATCATTATGATATTTATTCCTACTAATAATATTGTAGCTAATATCACTCCTAATATCTCCATTCCCCCTTGTATCTCTCCATCTTTATATAAAAGATATATCCATAATCCCAAAAGGGGAAGTGCCAGAAATGCTTCAAATGCACTCATCAGCCAATTATGGATCGGATACTCCATTACTTTATAATACTCCGGTCCCGGTTTTAAATCTTCTACTAAAATACCTTCATTCGCAAACCACTTCATCAGATACGGAATTCCTTCTATTTCGTCATCAACCGTAATAACTTTACGCTTTCCCTTATAGATGTTTAAACAGTACACCTCATCGCGGCATACCCTTGTGATTGCTTTTAACGGATAACTTCTTCCTATACCAAAAAACAGACTATGGTATCTGACTTTCTCATGATCCACTATCACTCTCCAAAATAAGGCATATCCTGTTAACAAAAATCCCGGTATTATCATAAAAATAGTAACTACGCCTGCCACATAATACTCCCTTTTCGGAATACACTTCGTGAGAAACACGATCCCCAAAAGAAATATAGGTGCACCAATGAATGCTAAAAAAGTAGGTGCGGATGCTACCAGACGATCTTCATCTTCAACGGTTGCCGGACTCTTATCATCTATCACATCCAAAAAATCCTCTATTTTATCTCTAACTTTTCTCCAAAATTTTTTCTTCATATATTTCTCCCGTTTTGCTACTGCTTTAACGTATACTCTAATTTATTTCCCTCTTTATCACTCTGCAGATCTGTAAAATACCAAAAATACCATTTCTTTCCGTTCTCTTCATAGGGAATCACTGCATCCGGTTTCTGTCCTTCTACGGTCAGTGCCTCTGCACTTTCTCCTTTTTTCAGTTTCGCTTCCATGATGTCTCCAAATACAAATCTTGCATTTTTGTCAATTCCATAGTGCTGCATATAGTCACTTCTTGCTAACTGTGCCTTTGTATTCTTATCAGCATCTCCTATTCCTTTATAAAATTTTTCAGAGTCCCTTACATAAGAACGTAAAAAAGCATACTGTTTTTTGCCGTTCACTTCCCGTATCTTAAACGTTGCAAACGTATTCATACTCTTTTTCTTTTGAATGGATTGATAATAGATGAATCTGTACTGTTCATTCTCCATATCAACTAAAAGATTATCTATATTTTTCTGATACGGTTCATACTCATCATAATAGACATCTGCCTTTTGCAAAGCTTCTTCCATGGTTGGATAATACTCTTCATCGGGTATATCATCTTCGTTGACTTCGCTAATGTAACGAGGGTATTCACCGGTATAAGATTCTTTTATATTGGGGTCTAAAGTGATGGACCTGTCATACCAATATAAAATGACTATCCCTAAAATTCCAATCACGAATAAGATATTTTCACATATTTTTCCTGCCTTTTTTCCCTTACTCTTATTCATTGTCTTTTCCCCCTAATGTATAGTTCAATTCAGTACCTTTCTTCCTGCTTTTTAAATCTGTATAGTACCAAAAATACCAGACCTCACCAAAATTTTTATATTCTACGATTCCATCCGGTTTCTGTCCTTCCACCGTCAGCTTATTTATGCTCTCATTCTCTCTTAAACCATACTTCATCACATCACCGCTTGCAAATCTTTTTTCTTTGGAATAGGCACTAAGATCCTGCATATAATAATCCCCGGTCCATAAATCATGACCTACCATATCATATTCACTGTATTTTGTCGTTCGTTCTTTTCTCAACATCGTAACCGGATGTGCTTCTATAAAAGCATATCTATTTTTACCATCTACTTTCTCTTTTTTGAATTTAACCCAAGCCCTACAAACCTCGTCTTTTCCTTTACGCGACTGATACAACATGATTATATGATTGCTATTTTCAAAAGTTGCGATAACATGATCTAGACTTTTCCGGTACTCTTCTCCCTGCTTCCTTCCTATCATAGAATTTTGAAGGGTCTCTTGTATCGTTGCATAAAACTCTTCTCCCTCCAGCAATTCTTCCTCTGTATCCATGCTATCAGATTCTCCTGTATATACTGCTTCCACTTCCAATTCTTTTTTTTCTTCTGCAGGCTCTTCTATTGGATTAATCAGACGTAAAATGGATGAAATACTTGCCTGTATAACCAGGATCAAAATAATCCCACCAAACACACATATTATTTTCTTTATTACATTTAAAAGTTTTTCATATCTCTTCCTGACCCTTATCCCTATATTTTTCCATATACTGCTCTCCCTTGATACATTTGATATTTTTTTCTAATAAAGTTCTGCCAAAGAACTCTGCATTTGTATAACCATGAGAGGTTAAAAATAATCGTTTGTTATCTTGATATATAACAATTCCATCTTCCCTTGCTTTATAAGTGATTCTTTCATCTAATTCAAAGGTTTTTTCTTTACGAAACCAATGATGATAACTATATTTTCCATCCTGATATTTTAGATAAAAAGTTTTTTCTCCGACAACTGCTACCCACGTTGCTATATACATGCCTATCATCACTATATAGGATACAATTGCTTCAAACACTTCTCTTGTTGTTTCTAATGGAATATCTCTGTGCATATAATATAAGATAACTACTATTGCCGGAGTGAATGCTAATACATTTAATACAATTATGTAAAACCATGCTTTTTCTGTATGCAACATTACCTTGTAATATTCTTCTCTAGGAGTATTATCCTCTACTAAAACCCCTTCCTCTCTAAACCACTCTACCAATTCATCCATTCCATAAGTACCACTAGATACCTTAAAAACCCTACGTTTTCCCTTATATACCTCTATTTCTTCAATTTCATTATAACATACCCTTGTGATATCCTTTAGTGGATAGTTTCTCCCTATTCCAAAAAATAAACTATGATATTCGACCTTTTCATGATCTATCACAACTTTCCAAAATAAGGAATATCCTGTCAGCCAACTGCACATTCCACCAAATATGATCATACCTATTATTCCCCATATATAGTCCCCCTCTCGGATGGCAATGATCGGAACTATAATTCCTAGTATAATTAACGCAGGCAGACTTATTATAGCCAAAATAGTCGGTGACTCTAAAATTAAACAATCTTCCTCTTCTTCCCTTGTTTTTCTATCTTCTACTTTTTCTAACAGGTCAATCGTTTTATTTGTTAGCTTTTGCCTAAAAAATGTATTCATATGCTTCTCCCGTTTTGCTACTGCTTTAACGTATACTCTAACTCATTTCCTTCTTTATCACTCTGCAGATCTGTAAAATACCAAAAATACCATTGCTTTCCGTTCTCTTCATAGGGAATCACCGCGTCCGGTTTCTGTCCTTCTACGGTCAGTGCCTCTGCACTTTCTCCTTTTTTCAGTTTCGCTTCCATGATGTCTCCAAATACAAATCTTGCATTTTTGTCAATTCCATAGTGCTGCATATAGTCACTTCTTGCTAACTGTGCCTTTGTATTCTTATCAGCATCTCCTATTCCTTTATAAAATTTTTCAGAGTCCCTTACATAAGAACGTAAAAAAGCATACTGTTTTTTGCCGTTCACTTCCCGTATCTTAAACGTTGCAAACGTATTCATACTCTTTTTCTTTTGAATGGATTGATAATAGATGAATCTGTACTGTTCATTCTCCATATCAACTAAAAGATTATCTATATTTTTCTGATACGGTTCATACTCATCATAATAGACATCTGCCTTTTGCAAAGCTTCTTCCATGGTTGGATAATACTCTTCATCGGGTATATCATCTTCGTTGACTTCGCTAACATAACGCGGGTATTCACCGGTATAGGATTCTTCTAGGTTAGGGTCAATTTTAATCAATTTTTTTCTTTCTTGATAAATCATAACTGACATGTATACGATAAACAGTACCCCTAACACTGCTAATACATCTGTAATGATTCTCCATACTTTTTTCTTCTTACTCATCCTCTTCTGCCCCTAATGTATAATTTAATTTTTGTCCACTTTTATCACTCTGCAAATCTGTAAAATACCAAAAATACCATATCTCTCCAAAATGCTTATGTTCTATAATTCCATCAGGCTTTTGACCTTCTACACGAAGTTTTCTAATATCTTCTCCCTTTTTCATCATACACTTAGGGGTATCTCCATAGGCAAAACGTCCGCTTGGATAACTTATATTAGCAGACTGTGTATAATCACTACCGATCAACTCACTCCTTATCATTTCATTTGCATCATCTTCATACTCTCCTCCTCTATAATAATCTTTCGTATGTGAACGAACATGTAAATATTTTCTTTTTTCATCTTCTTTACTTATTTGAAAATGTGCTAACTCTTCATAAACGTGCATTTGTTTTGGACTTTTTGCAGATTGATATGCTGCAATAACCTCTTTACTGTTTTCAAACACTGCAATAATATGTTCTATCTGCGTATCGTACTCTCCCCCTTCTTCCGTAAATACTTCCGTATGCTGCGATGCTTCTTGAAGTGTTGCATAATGTTGCTTATTGTTATCATTCTCTTGTTCTACCTGTTGTACTGGAATTTTCCCGGAAACTTCAATACTAATTTCCTGTGAGTCATTGGTATCTCCGTTTTCTTTATCTTTTATAATATTCTTAGTAACTTCAAGAGAAAGAATAACCGCCATCACTCCTGCAACACACAATACAGCCTTAATAATTTTAAAGATTGTTTTTAATATACTAATCACGATTTGTTTCATACTTTTCTAATCTGCTCTCTTACTATATAAAATGATTTTTTTAATGTTTCTGTTGGGATTTAAACTCGATATCAGACATGAATCTAAGATTTTTATGATGTACTGCTATTTGCATGCCCTACAATTTCTCATACCCCATATATTGATTTTTCACAAAAATTTCAACAAAAAAATGCCTGTTTTCGACAAAACAGACATTTTGATGAATTTCGACAATTTTCGATCTAATAGCCGTTTGGATTCTTTTTCTGCCAGTTCCAGGAGTCACGGCACATTTCTAAAATTCCGTATTCTGCTTCCCAGCCAAGCTCTCTTTTTGCTTTGGATGCATCCGAATAGCAGGTTGCAATATCTCCGGCACGGCGAGGCTTGATCTCATATGGAATCTGAATTCCGGTTGCGGCCTCAAAATTCTTAACAATATCAAGAACACTGTAGCCCTTTCCTGTACCAAGATTGTAAATACTGAGTCCGGAATGATCTTCTAGCTTTTTCAAGGCTTTTACATGACCCTTTGCTAAATCCATAACATGGATAAAATCACGCACTCCGGTTCCATCCGGCGTATCATAGTCATTGCCAAATACACCCAGGGATTTCAGCTTTCCTACTGCTACCTGTGTGATATAAGGCATCAGATTGTTCGGAATCCCATTTGGATTTTCTCCGATCAAGCCACTCTCGTGTGCGCCAATCGGATTAAAGTATCGAAGTAGTACAATATTCCAATCCGGATCTGCTTTTTGAATATCGGTCAAAACCTGCTCTAACATGGATTTTGTCCAGCCGTATGGATTCGTGCACTGACCCTTTGGACATTCTTCGGTGATCGGGATCTGTGCCGGATCTCCATAAACAGTCGCAGAAGATGAAAAAATCAGATTTTTCGCACCATATTTTTTCAATACATCCACTAAGATCAAGGTTCCGGTCAGGTTATTGTGATAATATTCCCATGGTTTTTCGACCGATTCACCAACTGCTTTCAAACCGGCAAAATGAATACAGGAGGCAATGTCCTCTTTTTCAAAAACGCCCTCTAAGAACTCTCTGTCTAAAATATCGCCTTTATAAAAAGTAACCTCTTTTCCGGTAATCTCTTTGACACGCTCTAAAGACTTCTCACAGGAGTTGCTCAGGTTGTCAACGACAACTACATCATATCCGTTTTCTAAAAGTTCTACACAGGTGTGGCTTCCGATAAATCCGGCACCTCCGGTCACTAAAATACTCATACCGTTTTCTCCTTAAAAAAGGACAACTTCTGTATTTCACATGAAGTTGTCCTAAATTTCATTAAGCTACTTTACTTTTTGCTAATTCTGCTAATGTTGCAAATCCTTCTGCATCATTGACTGCCATCTCTGCTAACATCTTACGGTTCATCTCAACACCTGCTAATTTTAAACCGTGCATGAACTGGCTGTAAGAGATTCCGTTCATACGAGCTGCTGCATTGATACGTGCAATCCATAACTGTCTGAACTGACGTTTTCTCTCTTTTCTACCTGCATAAGAACTTGTTAATGCTCTCATTACAGACTGTTTTGCAACACGATACTGTTTGGAACGGGCTCCTCTGTATCCTTTTGCTAATTTTAATGTTCTATTATGTTTTTTCTTTGCGTTCATTCCGCCTTTAACTCTTGCCATGATCTTTTCCTCCTAATCTGATTCTTATAAATATGGTAAAATCTTCTTCATATTCTTAACGTTTGTAGAATCTACTAACGGCTGCTTTCTCAGATTTCTCTTTGTCTTTGCAGACTTCTTGGTTAAGATATGTCTTCTGTATGCTTTATTTCTCTTTAAGTTTCCGCTTCCTGTCTTTTTAAAACGTTTTGCTGCTGCTCTGTTTGTCTTCATTTTTGGCATGATATATTCCTCCTAGTTGTATTATTTTTTCTCTGCCAACACCATAGAAACGCTTCTGCCCTCTACCTTTGGTGCTTTTTCCACTACTGCCACCTCTTCTAACTCTTTTGCGATGTCATCTAAGATGTGCTTGCTGCTATTCATATGCGCCATTTCTCTTCCCCTGAAACGCAGGGTAATCTTTACTTTATTACCTTTTGCAAGGAACTTGCGCGCAGAATTCATTTTCGTGTTCAAATCGTTTGCTTCAATATTTGGAGACAGACGAATCTCTTTGACCTCAACGGTTTTCTGCTTTTTCTTTGCTTCTTTTTCTTTTCTCGCCAGTTCGTATCTGTATTTTCCGTAGTCAATAATTTTACAAACCGGTGGTTTTGCCTTTGGTGCAATCTTCACCAAATCCAACTCTGCCTCTTCGGCACGTTTCAAAGCTTCTCTGGATGACACGATGCCAAGCTGTTCGCCGTCCGGACCAATCAGACGTACTTCCTTATCTTTGATTTGTTCATTGATCATTAACTCGCTAATGGTCTTATACCTCCAAATTATTATTTGATTTTGCTCGAAAAAAAAGTGGATAGGCAGACTATCCACAATCATTACTCAAATAAACATTGTCATCTGAAATATGAACACTTAGTCGCTCATTTGCGCTAAGGTGAGAGTGGATACTCTACTTTGTTTTCTAACAACTTCATTACTATATCACAGACCTTCTATGATGTCAATTGTTTTATACTACATTTTTGCCAAAAGATTTTGAATACAATGCTAATCCATCATCTTCCGCTTATTCTTTACAAGGCTCAATTCTGAGTGTTTTTCTCACTGACCGTTTTGACTAAGACTTTCATTCTCTGTTCAATCTTTTTCAAAGTGTCTGTATTTTCTTCCTCGGCATTCATTGTCTCACCTGCATGGGCAGAAACCTCCTCGGAAACCGCTGAAATAGTCTGGATGGAATCCATAATTACACGGTTTGCTTCTTTCAGTTCTTCTACACTATGTGTCAGATTTTCCACCTGACTTTGTATTGCAAGTGTATTATTCTGTATGGACTGAAAACTTCCCGCCGTATTCTCTGCGGATTGTTTTTCCTCATTAATACCGGAAATCATCTGATAAATAACCTCTACTACCTCGGAAATGGCAGTTGATACATTTTCTATCAGCTCCGTAATATGTACCGTTGCTTCATTTGTCTGAGAAGCCATTCCGGAAATTTCTGTTGCTACTACAGCAAACCCTTTTCCTGCCTCTCCGGCTCTTGCCGCCTCTATGCTGGCATTCAGTGCAAGCAGACTCGTCTGGGAAGCAATACTTTTAATTAGTTCCACAATGGTATTCATCTGCTCCATATATTTGTCTAAGGTCTGAAGTTTTTCTGCAACATCCGCTCCATTTTTTACTGATACTTCTACTTTTTGTACCAGTACCTCCATGTCCTGATTTCCGTCTTTTAAAACGGACAAAGTCTGCTGCATACTGTCTACGATCTGCTCGTTCGCATCATTGACAACATCTACTTTCTTTTGGATCTCTTCTGTCTGTAAAAGCTGATCCTGTACGGCTAATGCTGTATCATTTGCTCCCACGGAAACGCCCTGCATTGCTTCTTTGGTAACACCGGATGCACGCTCTAATTTTTCTAAATCTATGTAAGTTGCCTCAATTCCTGTTTTTAGTGTATTGGATAACTCCTTCATATTCTGCAGAACTGCCTCGGTCTGACTTTGGACTTTTTGTATCCGTTCCACCTTATGCTCTGTATTCCGCTGTGATGTCTGTGCCGCCATAATGGAGTAAACGCCCACCAATATCATAATTACAACCTGGATAATTGCAGAATCACTTCCTGCATAGCCAAATAATCCGGTCTTTGCCCCAATAATGCCTATCAACAGGCTTTCAATAACGGTTCCTGTATTAATCATAATGGAATACCGCACATCATTATATACGGATACCACAAGAATCATTGGTATTACAAATGCAAATACCAGATTATTTTTTGCCGTAAATAATGCCACACTATAAAAAATCGCAAAACCGATTGCCACAAAATGCTTGATCATCGGTGTGTTATGGTCTTTTTTCCAGTATGCCAGTTCCAGTCCCGCCGGAACCAGACCTAATATGGATAGTCCAAGCACATACAGCCATGTCTGCAATCCGGTCGCTGCCTGTAAAACACAAAACGTCAACATTACCACCGTATCAATGATATATGCTATCATTGCTGTCCGGTTATTTCGCTCTACATCTGTAATTACTTTTTCTTCCATAATACTACCTCGCTCAACGGTTTTTTCCGTATGTTTCTCTTTGGAATTTATCGTTAATATTAACTTTATTGTACTATATGGATACTCTTTTCGCAAGGTGGTTTGGACACTTAGTTTTTACTTGACCGTGCATGCATTGTTTGAGAAAATGTATAAAACACCTATCAGAAAAAGGGAGGTTTTCTATGATTGATTTACATGTACATTCTACGGAATCCGATGGCACTGACACACCGCTTGAGCTTGTCGCACTTGCAAAGCAGGTGGGACTCCATGCGTTTGCCCTGACTGACCACGATACGATTAGCGGTTTAAAATACGCCCGTCCGGCTGCGGAAGAAGCCGGCATTGAGCTAGTACCCGGAATCGAGCTGTCTACAGACTATGAGGGAAAAGAAGTGCATATTTTAGGATATTATATTGATGAAAACAATCCTGATTTTTTAAAGCATCTGCATACTTTTGTCAACAGCCGTGACCTTCGTAACGAAAAAATGACGGTTCTTTTGCAAAAAGAAGGGTTTGCGATTACCATGAACGATTTATATCGTGAAAATCCCGAAAGCGTCATTACCCGTGCTCATTTTGCTAAATATCTGGTGGAACACAGAATGGTCAAAGACCGTGAAACCGTGTTTGCGAAGTATCTCGGAGACGGATGCCGCTGCTATGTGCCACGCGAAAAAATCGATCCGTTTGAGGCGATCCGCCTGATCCGGCTTGCCGGAGGCGTTGCATTTTTTGCACATCCGGTGCTCTGTCACATGAATTTTGACCGTTTAAAAGCATTTATCCAAGAACTCAAAGAACATGGACTGACCGGTATTGAGGCTGTCTATTCGGCAAACTCTCCAGGAGACGAACGCAATTTTCGCCGAATCGCAAAAGAATATGATTTATTAATCAGCGGTGGCTCTGACTACCATGGGGCAAACAAGCCTTACCTGCATTTAGGTACAGGAAAAGGCGGCCTCATGATTCCGGATGAGGTTCTCATTCCGATCAAAAAAGCCGCCGGGGTTCTCTGAGGTGATATCCGGTATTGCCGC
>ERZ857969.1988-NODE-1988-length-25376-cov-3.820228_pt1 | contig 25376 bp, 20 predicted proteins | sample MGYA00519864_ERZ857969 | MGnify/ENA primary metagenome ERZ857969 (study PRJEB31778, sample SAMEA3449382) | human gut metagenome | biome: human gut; feature: human-associated habitat; material: faeces | place: United Kingdom | collected 2010/2012 ... | reverse complement strand
GAAAGAACATAAAAGGAACCTGCGGAGTTTGGTCCGGCGACGAAACCATTGCACCGAAGGGCATTCGTAACCCGACGCGTGAACTGTAACAAATAAATAAAAATGCATAATTTTTTTTCTGTAAATTGTTCACTTTTTGAAAGAGATGTGCTATAATAACGACAAGTACTAAAAGATTACAGTTCCCCAAACGCCTATTCACAAGACTGCACTTATGTGCCTTCACTGTTAGACAGTTTATTTCACTTGATGACAGGCGCTTGGTGAACTGATAACACAACAATTAAAGAACAAAGGGGTGATTTTGTGGTTAGAAAGGAAATGATCGCCATGTTATTGGCGGGCGGACAGGGAAGCCGTCTTGGAGTTTTGACTTCAGAAGTAGCGAAGCCAGCTGTATCCTTCGGCGGGAAATACAGCATTATTGACTTCCCATTAAGTAACTGCATTAATTCAGGGGTGGATACAGTAGGTGTGTTAACACAGTATCAGCCACTTCGTTTGAATACCCATATCGGCATAGGTATTCCGTGGGATCTCGACCGTAATTATGGCGGAGTGACAGTACTATCTCCATATGAAGCAAACGAGAACAGTGATTGGTATACTGGTACTGCAAATGCAATTTACCAGAACATTCGCTATATCGACAGCTTTAATCCAGAGTATGTATTGATTTTAGGCGGTGATCACATTTATAAAATGGATTATCAAGTGATGCTTGATTATCATAAGGCAAACAATGCAGACGTTACGATGGCTGCTATGCCTGTTCCGATTGAGGAGGCAAGCCGTTTTGGCGTGCTGATCACAGATGATACAGGCCGTATCACTGATTTCGAAGAGAAGCCTGCACATCCAAGAAGCAATTTAGCTTCCATGGGTATTTACATATTTACATGGTCTGTGCTTCGTGAGGCATTGATCACAAATAAAGATATTCCAAACTGCGACTTTGGTATGCATGTCATTCCATATTGCCATAAGCGTGGTGACAGAGTATTCTGCTATGAATTTAATGGATATTGGAAGGATGTTGGAACACTTCATTCCTACTGGGAAGCAAATATGGAGCTGATTGATATCGTTCCTGTATTTAATCTGTATGAAGAGTTCTGGAAGATATATACTAAATCTGATAACCAGCCACCGCAGTATATTGCAGATACGGCACAGATTGAGCGCTGTATCATAGGTGATGGCTCTGAAATCTATGGAAGAGTACGAAACTGCGTTATTGGACCAGAAGTTATTGTTGAAGAAGGTGCAGAAGTTTATGATTCCATTTTGATGCAGGGTGCTGTAATCAAGAAGGGAACAAAGATTTACAAGTCAATCATCGCACAGGATGCAGTTGTTGGAGAAAATTGTACGATTGGTGTCGGTGAGTATGCAGACAGCCAGTATAATAAGAAGGTTTACTGCTGTGATCTTGTAACCGTTGCAGAAGGCTCCGAAATTCCGGATGGCGTTACAATTGGAAAGAACGTAGCAATTGCCGGAAAGACCGCTATTGAAGATTATCCGGATGGAAATCTTGTAAGCGGCGGATACATTATCAAGGGAGGCGAGGAAGAATGAAAGCGATTGGTATAATTTTAGCCGGTGGAAACAACAAGAGAATGAAGGAGCTGTCATATAACCGTGCGATCGCTGCTATGCCAATGGTAGGAACCTATCGCAGCATTGATTTCGCGCTGAGTAACATGTCAAACTCCCGTATTCAGAAAGTAGCAGTTTTAACACAGTATAACACCGTATCCTTGAATGAGCATTTAAACTCTTCAAAGTGGTGGGATTTTGGAAGAAAGCAGGGCGGTTTATATGTATTCACCCCTACTATAACCGCTGAAAATAGTAACTGGTATCGGGGTACGGCCGATGCCCTGTATCAGAACCTGCATTTCCTCAAAGGAAGCCATGAACCATACGTGGTTCTGGCTTCTGGCGATGGAATTTATAAGCTGGATTATAATAAGATTCTGGAGTACCACATTCAGAAGCGTGCTGATATCACTGTTGTCTGCAAGGAAATGCCAGAGGGAGAGGATTTAAGCCGCTTTGGACAAGTGAAGGCAGATGATGACGGAAGAATCCGAGGCTACGAGGAAAAGCCAATGATTGAGACTTCCAGAAATGTTTCATGTGGTATCTATGTAATCAGAAGACGTCTTTTGATTGAGTTAATTGAGCGTGCAGCAGAGGAAGATAGATATGATCTGGTCAAGGATATTCTGATCCGTTATAAGGATATCAAGAGAATTTATGCATACCAGCTTGAAACATATTGGAACAACATCTCCTCAGTTGAGGCTTACTACAGAACAAATATGGATTTCTTAAAGAGAGATGTCCGCAGTTATTTCTTCAAGGAAGGCAACAGTGTATTCACAAAGGTAGATGATCTGCCGCCGGCAAAATATAATCCGGGTGCTAATATTTCAAACAGCCTGATCGCATGTGGAAGTATTGTAAACGGTACAGTTGAAAACTCTGTTGTATTCAAGAAGGCATATATTGGAAACAATTGTGTTATCAAAAATTCTATTATCATGAACGATGTTTATATCGGAGACAATGCAGTCATTGAAAACTGCATCGTAGAGAGCAGAGGAACCATCGAAGCAAATGCATGCTATAAGTCAGAGCCAGGTGATATTCGCATCGTTGTAGAGAAGAAAGACCGCTTCATCATTTGATAATACCAGGGGATCAAAGTCACAAGCGAATCATGCTTGCATGAGAAAGCTTGTGACCTTGATCCCCGCCAAAAACATGAGGATGAATCGAAGCGAATCCGAATGTATATCTATATTATTATAAAAGAAGAATAAAAATTAGCTGCACAAAGGCGTGCAGAGGACGGAAAGGCAATACTGGGATGGAAATTACAGATGTGAGAGTGCGCAAAGTTGCACTGGATGGTAAGATGAGAGCAATCGTCTCTATTACGCTGGACAATGAATTTGTGGTTCACGATATCAAGGTGATCGAAGGAGAAAAGGGAGTATTTGTTGCGATGCCAAGCCGTAAATCGGCGACAGGAGAATACCGAGATATCGCACATCCCATTAACTCAGAGACAAGAGATTATGTGCAGAAGATTATTCTCGAGAAATACGAGGAGGCTTTGCAGGAAGCATAAACTTTGATTTCATAACAATTCGACAAAGATATATGAATACTTATAAAAGAAAGACTGCCTTCGGGCAGTCTTTCTTTCTCTTGCAATTGTCGTCTTCATTCGGTATAATGTGGCTGAGGGAAAATGTAACGTAATTATTTTTGGAAAGGCGAGGTTTTAAAGTATGAAAAGGAGAAAGACAGCAGCGGGACTATTGGCGGCATCACTGCTAGTAGGAGCAGCGCCGGTGGTGACAAATGCGGCGCCAGTGAGAATTGTATCAACAAGCATAACAGAACAGTCTTCGTCAGGCTATCGTGTAAATGTAACATTTTCGGCAGATGCAGGTGTGAGCCGTGTTATGATGCCGACATGGACAGAGGCAAACGGACAGGATGACATTGTGTGGCATCAGGCAAGTGTTAGTGGTAATACTGCATCATTCTATGTTCCAGTCAGTGCCCATAAAGGAGAAAGCGGTGCATATATTACGCATATTTATGTATACGACAGACAGGGACAGTTTGCGCTAAAGGGCGAAAATGTAACAGTTCCAGCATCGACATCTGCGTCATCAAGCCTTTCAATCGGTGACGTTTCTATTACGGAACTTAGTGCATCGGGCTACCGAGTTACGGCAAAAATAAATGCACCGTCAGGAGTAAGCAAAGTATTGATGCCAACATGGACAAACGCAAATGGACAGGATGATCTAGTGTGGCATCAGGCAAGCGTAAGCGGTGATACAGCTACATTTTACGTGCCATCAAGTGCTCATAAGGGAGAGAGCGGAGCATACACGACTCATATTTACCTATATGATAAAGCAAGAAAATTAGCACCATTAAAGGGGGTCAATGTAACTGTTCCATCAGGTGTAAATCCTGGAGGCAGTTCAGGAAATAATAATGGCAGCGGTACAGGTGTGCTGTCGATGGCGATTCCATATGTAACAGAATTATCATCAAATGGTTTCCGTGTTACGATTCAATTTAATGCACCTGCAGGCTATAAAAAGGTTTCAACTGCAGTGTGGACAGCAGCAAATGGACAGGATGATCTGGTATGGCATAACATGACCGTATCTGGAAACACAGCGACATGTTATGTTCCAGTAAGTGAGCATAAAAACGAGCACGGTTCATACATTGTGAATGCGTATGTATTTGAGACTGATACAAAATATGTACTTCAGGGAATGACCGTTCCAGTGCCGTAAACAAAGAAAATGGAGGAACAAATGGCAAAGAAAAGACGCAGCTGGGAAGACTATCAGAAAAAGAAAATAAAAAGAGGCCAATCAGGTGCGCCTATTGTCATACTTTTGGTGCTGCTTGTAATTGCATGTGCAGGTCTTGGTGTAGTGGCATGGGTATGCCTGCGCCCAGTGACGCTTCCACATGTGCAGCCAGATCAGGCATCATCGACGAAAGCACCTGTGGAATACGAAACATGGAAGGCAACAGAGGCGGCTGCGGATGGTGCTCTTGTACAAAGCAGTGATCCAGTCGTACAGGCTGCTAATTTAAAGGCAATGCAGTACGATTATGACGGTGCAATTGCACAGATTCAGTCAATACCTGGCTATGCAGATAATGAAACATATGTTAGCTGCATTCAAAGCTATGAGAGTTTGAAATCACAGGCTGTACAGTGGACAGATTATGATAAGATTACACATATCTTTTTCCATAGTCTTATTGTTGACAGTGAGCTTGCATTTGAAAGCTATAAGAGCAGTGATTATGATCAGGTAATGACAACTATCGAAGAATTTAAAGATATAATGCAGTCTATGTATGACAAGGGTTATGTTTTGATAAGCCTTCATAAGATTGCAAAGATGGAAACGCAGCCAGACGGCACCATGCAGATGGTGCAGCAGCCAATTTATCTTCCGAGAGGAAAAAAGCCATTTGTACTTTCCGAAGACGATGTATGCTATTATGAGTATATGACAGGAACTGGATTTGCGACAAAGCTCTGTCTTGATGAAAACGGTAAGGTTGTAAATGAGTATGTTGAGCGTGATGGAAGCGTATCATATGGTTCTTATGACGTTTTGACTGTTTTAGAGGATTTTATTGAAACACATCCTGACTTTTCTTATCAGGGTTCAAAGGGTATTCTGGCATTTACGGGATATGATGGTATTTTAGGCTATCGCACAAGTGATTTCTGGTACAATGAAAATTGTGACTATTACGTTTCTACACCTGCAAACGATAAAGAAAAGCGCGAAGATCATACGTCACCAAATGAAAATATTGAGCAGGACAAGCAAACAGCACGAGAAGTTGCACAGGCAATTCGCGATCTGGGCTGGGAGCTTGCCAGCCACAGCTGGGGTCATCTGAATATGACAAGTACAAGCTATGAACATCTTGTATGGGACACAGATATGTGGGAGCGCGAAGTAGAATCTATAATCGGAGATACAGATATTATTTTATATCCGTTAGGAGCAGATGTAGGAGACTGGAGACCATCACAGTACACATTTGAAAATGAAAAATTCAAAAAGCTCTGGGATGTAGGCTTTAGATATTTCTGCAACGTAGACAGTACTCAGTACTGGCTGCAGTATGGCTCAAATTACATGCGTCAGGGTCGCCGCAACATGGATGGTCAGATGATGTTTAAGCAGATGGTTTATCCAGAGAAGGTACTCACAAGTGATCTGTTTGACGTATATGATGTCTTTGACAGACGCAGACCGCTTCCTGTAAATGGAATAACAGTGCCAGAAGATTTTGATCTGCAGGCACTTGCCGATTCGCTTGGAATGAGTGACCGTATAATAAATTGAACTAACATGAGCGCCATCGGGGACAGGGACGCCGCGGCAATTGCTTTTTTAATGCCACCGTCCCTGTCCCCAGTGGCAGAAGGAGGAAAAAACATGTATATCATAGCAGGTCTGGGCAACCCAACCGCACAGTATAGAGGAACAAGACATAACGTTGGCTTTGAGGTTATTGATTACCTTGCTGACAAATACAATATTGATGTAACAACAAAAAAATTTAAGGGCTTAATTGGAACAGGCGCGATTGAGGGACAAAAGGTTGTTCTAGTAAAGCCTCAGACCTTCATGAATTTAAGCGGAGAGTGTATTCAGGAGGTCATGAATTACTACAAAACAGATATCTCTGATTTAATTGTAGTATATGATGATATTAACCTAGAGCCAGGACAGCTTCGCGTGCGTGGTAAAGGAAGTGCAGGCGGTCATAATGGTATGAAAAATATCATTCTGAATTGCAATTCACAGGATTTTCCAAGAGTGCGTGTCGGAATCGGAGCAAAGCCGCCAAAGATGGATTTAGCAGACTTTGTACTTAGCCATTTCCAGGGCGAAGAAAAAAAAGCAATGGAAGACGGCTACAAAGAAGCAGCAGATGCAGTATGCTCCTTAATGAACAACGGACTAGAGGCAACCATGAATCATTATAACCAGAAGAAAACAAAATAATGATAAGGAGGGTCAATTGTGGGTATTTTTGCAAATCCGCTGACGGACCTGCTGGAATATGAAGACTTTTCAAGAGATTTTTTGAAGGGAACAGATCCAGTGGGCATGACAGGCTGTATTGACTCCGAGAAGGTGCATTTTATGAGCACCTTTCTTGGAGAGAAAAAAGTGCAGCTTGTTGTGACGTACAGTGAACAGCGGGCAAGGGAAATTGAGGAAGATTATAAATTATTTTGCAGTCAGGTCTATGTGATTCCACCGCGTGACCTGATCTTTTTTAACGCAGATCTGCAGGGAAATGCCATCATTGCAGAGCGCATGAAGGCATTTGCAGCACTTTATCAAAACGAGGCGAAGGTTATCATCACGACAATGGATGCGCTCATGAGCGCGGCAGTGCCATTTGAACAGCTGATGAGTCATGTGATAAAGCTAAAAGAAGGTGATGAGCTTGATCTTGAAAAGCTAAAGCATGACCTGACTGTGATGGGATATGAGCGTGTAGGACGTGTGGAGGAGCCAGGACAGTTTACTGTTCACGGAGGTATTGCTGATGTATATCCATTGACAATGGAGGTTCCGGTTAGAATCGAGCTTTGGGGAGATGAAATAGATACGATTCGCTGCTTTGAACCGCAGAGCCAGCGCTCAATGGATCAGATCGAGTGCGTATCTGTTTTTCCAGCGGCAGAGGTGATCGCAGATGATACGGCAAGACGGCGTGCTGTGGGAATGATTCAAAATGAGCTTGAGAGTCAGTTAGCTGTCTTTAAAAAAGCAAAGGAGCCAGACAAGGCGAAGCGTCTTCGTGAGGAGACAAACCGCATATTAGAGGCACTTGGCGAAGATGTTGTATTAGAGGCACCAGACAGCTATATAAGCTATTTTTATCCGCGCACTGTTCAACTTTCTGAATATTTTGATGAGAAGAACACGTTAGTTTTCCTTGATGAGCCGATGCGTCTTAAAGAGCGCGGTGATGGTGTGCAGGCTGAGTTTGAGGAAAGCATGAAAAATCGTCTGGAGCAGGGCTTTCTTTTGCCAGGTCAGACAGCGCTTTTAACACCGGCAAAACATGTGCTTGCTGCTTTTGAGCGCGGTCAGGTTGCAGCACTGTCTTCACTTGACAGCCGCCTGGCTGACTTTACGGTGGTAAACAGCTACGCAGTAAATGTTCAGAACATGAACACATACCGTGAAGGTTTTGAACTTTTAATTAAGGATCTGACACACTGGAAGAAAGAAAAGTACCGAATTGTTCTTTTGTGTCCGTCAAGAACTCGCGCAAACCGCATTGTCAATCAGCTTATAGAGTATGATCTTTTGGCATATTACAGCGAGGACGAGGATAAAAAGATAAATCCAGGTGAGATCATGGTTACTTACGGAAACCTTCACCGTGGCTTTTTATATCCGATGCTAAAATTTGCTGTTATCACAGAGAGCGATATCTTTGGTGTTAAGAAAAAGAAAAAAGAAAAAAAGAGCCACTATCAGGGTCAACGAATAAGTGATTTTGCGCAGCTAAAGCCTGGTGATTATGTGGTGCATGAAAATTATGGACTGGGAATTTATCGCGGAACAGAGCGACAGATTGTGGATAAGGTAACAAAAGATTATATTAAGATAGAATATGGTGATGGCGGAAAGCTGTATTTTCCTGTCACACAGCTTCATATGATCCAAAAATATGCCGATTCCGAGTCTAAGCAGCCAAAGCTTAACAAATTGAACGGCCAGGAGTGGACAAAAACAAAAAGCCGTGTTCAAAAAGCAGTCAACAACATTGCAAAGGAGCTTGTGGAGCTTTATGCAGTGCGCCAGAGTGGTCACGGTTATCAGTATGGAACAGACACTGTATGGCAGAAAGAATTTGAAGAACTTGTACCATTTGATGAGACGGCAGACCAGCTTGCAGCAATTGATGCGACAAAAGCTGATATGGAAAGCACGAAAATCATGGACCGCTTAGTGTGCGGTGATGTAGGCTACGGAAAAACAGAGATTGCCATCAGAGCTGCCTTTAAGGCTGTGCAGGACAGTAAGCAGGTCGTATTTCTTGTGCCGACAACTATTCTTGCTCAACAGCATTACAATACATTTGTTGAGCGAATGAAGGACTATCCAATTCGAATTGAACTTTTATCACGCTTTCGCACGTCAGCGCAGATCAAGGCATCACTTGAGCGCTTAAAAAAGGGTCTTGCCGATATTGTAATAGGAACGCATCGTGTGCTGTCAAAGGATGTTGTATTTAAAGATCTAGGCCTTTTGATTATTGATGAGGAACAGCGCTTTGGTGTCACACACAAGGAAAAGATCAAGCAGCTTAAAAAAGACGTTGACGTGCTGACACTAACGGCAACACCGATTCCGAGAACACTTCATATGAGTATGATAGGCGTGCGCGATATGAGTGTGTTGGAGGAAGCACCGTATGAGAGAAGACCGATTCAGACATATGTAATGGAAATGAATTGGGAGATGGTTCGCGAAGCAATAAACAGAGAGCTTGCCAGAGACGGACAGGTTTACTATGTATATAATCGTGTCAAGGATATTGATCAGATTACGGCACAGATAGCAAAGCTTGTGCCAGATGCAAATGTTGCCTTTGCGCATGGTCAAATGTCAGAGCGTCAGCTAGAGCAGATTATGATGGACTTTGTTAACGGTGATATAGACGTGCTTGTTTCCACAACTATTATAGAGACAGGCTTAAACATTCCAAACGTAAATACTATTATCATCCACGATTCCGACCGCTACGGACTTGCACAGCTGTATCAGCTAAGAGGACGTGTAGGCCGTTCAAACCGCACTGCCTATGCTTTTATCATGTATCAGCGAAACAAGATTTTAAAAGAAGAGGCTGAAAAGCGTCTTCAGGCAATTCGTGAGTATACAGATCTTGGCTCTGGTATTAAGATAGCCATGCGTGATCTGGAAATTCGAGGCGCTGGAAATCTGCTTGGCAGTGAGCAGCACGGGCATATGGAAGCAGTTGGCTATGATTTGTACTGCAAGATGTTAAATATGGCTGTCAAAAAAGAAAAGGGTGAGCTTGAGATGGAGGAAACCTTTGAAACAACGGTGGACATTCCAATCAGCGCTTACATTCCAGACAGCTATATACGAAACGAAGAAGACAGGATGGAAATCTACAAGCGTATTGCAGCAGTCGAGACAGAGGAAGAGTCAATGGATATGATCGACGAGCTTATCGACCGTTTTGGAAGTGTTCCAAAGCCAGTCACCAACTTGCTTGAGGTGTCAATCCTTCGTGCGGATGCGCATTCTCTCTATATTAAAGAAATCAAGTCCTCGTCAACAGAGATTCGCCTGTTCATGCATCCAAGAGCAAAATTTGACACGATGCGTGTGCCGGATCTTATACAGTCTTACCGAGGTGCACTTCGTCTGCTTGACAAAGACAATCCTTATTTCTTATTGAGGGCAGGAGATGGCGCAGTCAAAGAAAAAACGCTGACATTGAAAACATTGAAAAAACTGTTAAGCGATATAAAAACGTTGATTGTTTCATAAAATCATGCTAAAATGAAAAGCAAAGTTCACGAGGCGCCCGATAAAGAAGATGCACTTCGGAGCGTTGATAGAGAATATAGAAATAGAGTGAGGTAAATTTATGAACCGAATTATGAAGTATGCAGCAGCAGCCCTCGCAGCAGCTACTGCCGTTAGTACATTAGGCGGATGCGAACAGTTAGAGAAAAAGGCACCAGAGAATACAGTTGCTGTTTCATTTGGCGATACAAATATCATGCTGGATGAGATTACTTATATGATACGTTCCATGGAGTATACCTATGAATCCTATTTTGGATCAAACATCTGCGGCAACGATATGGGCGATGGTTCAGGCATGACAGTCGGTGATTACATCAAGCAGATGTCTCTGTCACAGCTTCGCCAGACACTTGTATTAAATGAGTATGCAAAGAAAAATGGCATTGAGTTAAGTGATGATCAAAAAGCAAAGGTAGATGAGGCAATTGAAAAGCTTCAGACAGAATCAGAGGATTATCTGGAAGCAGTCGGCGCAACAGATGAGCTGATTGAAAAGACATATACAGAGAATGCAATTGCCAATCTTGTTTATATGGATCTTGTTGCTGATGTTGATACAACAGTTGGTGATGATGAGTTCCTTCGCAAAAAGATCGCATATGTAAAGCTGACGCCAAGTGAACTGACAGAGACGACAGCAGCCGATGAGGCAACTACAGAAGTGTCAAGTGATGAAGACAGCAGCGAAGAGGCATCTTCTATAGAGAATACAGAAGCAGAATCAGAAAGTGTATCCAAGGATGTCACGACTTCCACAGAAGAAGCAAGCAGTGAAAAAGCATCAACTGAGGCAGTATCAACTGGGGAAGCATCAAGCGAGAATGTTTCAAAACTTTCCTCTGAGGCATCCACTGAAGATTCAACTGAGGTAGAAACACTTTCAGAAGAAGAGCAGGAACGTCAGGATGCGATGAACGATGCAGCAGACAAGATCCTTAAGGAATTTGAGGAAGGAAATGATGCAGCAGACTTTATCAGTGATTATCAAAATGACAGTCACTTTACTGCAACAAATTCTGAGATTTCCATTAGTGAGGATGGAACTGCTGTATATAATGCAGCTGCATGGGCACTGGCAACAGACGAATGCACTGTATATAGAAGCGATGACGGCAGCATCTACATCATCCGCTGTCTTGATGATAACGATGAGGAAGCACGTCAGAGTGCCATCGATTCAGAGATCGAAAGCAGAAAGACAGCATTGTTCTCAGAGAAATATGCCGAGATTCAGGACGATTCTTCCAAGTTTAAGGTAGATGAGGATGTGATTGACACAATCCGCTTTACAACTCCGGTTTACGTAGCACCAAGCGAGGAAGAAACATCAGAAAGTGAAACTAGTGGTGAGGAAACATCAGAAAGTGAAACTGGTGAGAAAGAATCAACAAAAGAAGAAAAATCAAGTGAGTCTGATGAGTCAGAGGAAGCGGTAAGTGAAGCTTCTTCAGAGGAAGAGAGTAAATAATTAAGAGCCGCCTAATATCGGGAAAGGCACAGTAAAGTGTCATTTTCCCGATTGCAGGTGGCTTTTTTGGCGAAAAACGCGCTCTCTTTCTTAATCGTTATCCCGATTTAACTTGACATCTCGTAATAATTTTGTTATAATGCCCCTCGAAGTGTAATAATTTTGTAATATTTAGTAATAGTTCACTCGTGAATTGTTACTGTGAAACTAGCGAGGGAGTGCAAGCTTACTCGCTCGCAGATAAGAATGTAAAGAGATTTTATAAAGAAAGGCTTGGTATATATGAAGATCAAAGGAAACAGATTTGTTACGTCAATCTTAGCAGCGTCTATGCTGTCTGGTACATTTTTTGTTCCGGCATCCGCAGGTGAGCTTGAGGGTGAGAGCGCAATCGCAGGCATGGCTGTTACATTGAATAACTACTACGCAGGAGAGGAAACTCCGGATGAGGCAATCTTAGATTATCTTGTTCCTAAGGCTCAGGCAACATCTGAGGCTGAGAGTGAGACAGAAACCGAAGAGCCAAAAACCGAAGAGCCAAAAACCGTTATGGCCGCTACTGTTGCTGTCACTTCAGATGCTTCTAATGTAGGACTGGTAAGCGCAGCAGGTTACTTAAACGTGCGTGAACAGCCATCCACAGGCAGTGTAACAGTCGGAAGACTTTTCAGTAACTGCCAGGTTAACATCAAAAGTTCCGTAAACAACAGCGAAGGCAGCTGGTATCGTATCACTTGCGGCGATGTAGAAGGTTATGTAAGCGCAGCCTACGTATTAGTTGGCACAGCAGCCAAGACTGCTGAGGACAATATCCAGAACCGCTATGCAGTTGTTACAGCAGATCAGTTAAATGTTCGCGACAGTGCATCTGACAGCGCAAATGTTGTTGGAACTGTATACAAGGATGAAGAGTACGCAATCATCGAGGATCAGGGTGATTTCGTAAAGATACATATTGCAAATGATGAGGTTGGATATGTTTCAAAGTCCGGCATCACCATTAAGACTCAGTTCGCTCAGGCTCAGAAGGTAGACAATGAATTTGTATCTCAGGAGCTGGAGAACTTCATGATCGATATCAACTACTCCAGAAACGTATACGAGCAGGCAATGGCAGAGGGAACAGGCGAAGGCTACTATCGTGCATATGCAGCTATCGTTTATGCAGCAGAGCTTCTTGGTTACTACAGCGAATTTGCAGCAGATTCTGGATTAGAAGATCTGGCAGCAACCTCAAAGCAGGAGCAGGAAAGCGCACTTGCACTTGCAGATGCAGCATATAAGTTAGCATCAGATTCTGGCTACTTTACTCAGGTTGCAGAATCAGTAGCATCAAGCGAGGCAGCAGCAGAATCCTCCGCAGCAGCAGAGTCTGTACAGGAAACTCAGACACAGCCATCAACAGATGCATCTTCTGAGGGAAATACAACAAGTAATACAGCTGAGACAACAGCACCAAGCAGCTCAGCATCTGATGAAACCATAAGTGTAGAAGTTCCGACTGCAGCATCTGTAACTGGCATTGAGGCTTGCTATCAGGGTGGTACAAAGTATGTGGGTGATGTTGTCTACACCGCAGAATTGTTTGTAAGAGTAAGCTACAGCGATGGAACTGTAAAGGATATTTACGACGGATGGTATTCACCACAGGTAGGTATGACCTTAAAGCAGGAGGGCTACAATGTTGTAACCATGTATTATGGTGATTTTAGCTCCAACCTTGAAGTATATGCAAACCCGGCACCGACTCAGGCAACCCAGCCGGCAGCACCAGAGACACAGCCAGCAGCTCCAGCACCAGCCCCGGAGACTCAGCCAGCGGCACCGGAGACTCAGCCGGCAGCACCGGCACCAGCACCAGCTCCAAGCGGTAATGGACAGTCTATCGTAGACTATGCAATGCAGTGGGTAGGACAGTGTAATTATGTATGGGGCGGTACAAACCTGACACCAGGAGGCGGTGTTGACTGTTCTGGATTTACCATGAACGTATACGCAGCATTCGGTATCAGCCTTCCGCACTACTCCGGCGAACAGATCAACTATGGACAGGCTGTATCATACGAGCAGCTGCAGCCAGGTGATCTTATCTGCTTCTCAGGCCATGTAGGAATCTATATCGGCGGCGGCATGATGGTTCATGCAGCAAGTGCAGAGAGAGGTATCGTAGTAGATAATGTATTCTATAACAAGCAGCCGATCGGATATCGTCGTCTTGTATAAATAGTTAAAATTCAAGGCCGTCTGTCAGAGTTGACAGGCGGTCTTATTTTCGTGTATTATAACCGTAAGAAACGAAGACATTAACAGTTAACGTTAACTGGGAAAGAAGGTAATATTGCATGAGACGTGATAAAGTCAATTACTATCTGGATCTGGCAGAGATCGTATCCCAACGAGGAACCTGCCTTAGACGCCGCTACGGTGCTGTTATCGTAAAAAATGATGAGGTGGTATCTACTGGCTATGTCGGTTCCCCGCGAGGACGCAAAAACTGTACTGATTTAGGGTTTTGTATCCGACAGAAACTTCAGATTCCAAGGGGTGAGCGCTATGAATTGTGCAGAAGCGTTCACGCTGAGGCAAATGCCATAATCAGTGCATCAAGAGATCAGATGATCGGAAGCTCTTTATATTTGACAGGAGTAGAAGCAGATACAGGTGAATATGTAAAAAATTCCAACAGCTGCTCCATGTGTAAGCGAATGATCATAAATGCAGGAATTGAGACTGTATATGTGCGTGATGATAAAGATAATTACCGAGTCGTAAAGGTAGCAGACTGGATTGAAAAGGATGAATCACTAGAGGGCACATTCGGGTACTAAGCAAAACATGAAATTTGGCTAATTTCATCTTGATTTTCGACAGGCGGTCATATATAATTAGGGGTGGTGTCCATGCGGCAGATTTGTTCGTGTGCGTTTGGCAGAAAAGAATGCAAGAAGCGTAAAGGCACCATGAAACCTAGGCTGGCGAAGCAAATGGTAAAAGGGCTTCGTCTGTGTGAGAATGTCACAACAACAGGAAGGAAAAGACAAATGATACATCAGCAATACGAAGTAGATGACCATCTTCATGAAGAGTGCGGCGTGTTCGGCATTTACGACATGGATGGCAATGACGTAGCGTCGACTATTTATTATGGTCTTTTTGCTCTGCAGCACAGAGGTCAGGAGAGTTGCGGTATCGCGGTAAGCGACACTAGCGGTCCCAAAGGACTAGTACTGAGTCATAAAGGAATGGGTCTGTGCAACGAGGTGTTTACCCCGGAAGACTTAGAGTCAATGAAAGGAAACATCGGTGTAGGCCACACCAGATACTCGACGGCAGGTAGTTCTACGAGAGAGAATGCACAGCCGCTTGTATTAAACTACATCAAAGGAACACTAGGCCTGGCACATAATGGCAACCTGATCAATACGCCGCAGCTGCGCCAGGAGCTTGCAAGAACAGGTGCAATCTTTCAGACGACAATCGATTCTGAGATTATCGCGTACATGATTGCAAGAGCCAGAGTTGAACAGCCGACCGTACAGGCAGCTGTCGCAGAGGCGATGAAAAAAATCAAGGGAGCGTATTCACTTGTTGTCATGAGTCCGAGAAAGCTCATTGGAGCAAGAGATCCATATGGCTTTAGACCGCTGTGTATCGGAAAGCGTGGCAATGCCTATATACTGGCATCAGAAAGCTGTGCACTTGACACTATCGGTGCTGAATTTGTCCGTGACGTAGAGCCGGGCGAGATCGTCACCATCACACAAAAAGGAATTGAATCAAACCGAAGCATGTGTATCCCAAAGGAGCAGCATGCAAGATGTATTTTTGAATATATTTATTTTGCCAGACCAGATGCCTATATTGATGGCGTAAGTGTATATGAGAGCCGTCTGATTGCAGGACGTTCTCTTGCAAAGCATCACCCAGTTAATGCTGATCTTGTTGTCGGTGTTCCGGAGTCTGGTAATGTCGCAGCTATGGGTTATGCGATGGAGAGCGGCATTCCGTATGGCATGGCATTTGTAAAGAACAGCTATGTCGGCAGAACCTTTATCAAGCCAAAGCAAAGCAGCCGCGAGTCAAGTGTTCGCATTAAGCTGAACGTACTTACAGAGGCTGTAAAGGGAAAGCGTGTCATCATGATTGATGACTCAATCGTGCGTGGAACCACAAGTGACCGTATTGTAGGTATGCTTCGTGAGGCAGGTGCAAAGGAAGTTCATGTAAGAATCTCCTCACCGCCGTTCTTGCATCCGTGTTACTTTGGAACTGATATTCCATCTGAGGATCAGCTGATTGCACACAACAGAAGTGTAGATGAAATCTGTAAGATTATCGGAGCTGATTCCCTCGCATACTTAGACGAGGAATGTCTGTATGAAATGTCAAAGGGACTTGGCATTTGTACTGGATGCTTCAATGGCAAATATCCGCTGGATCCGCCGACAGAGGACATCCGCGGCGACTATCAAAAGTAAAAAGATATAGAAGAAAGGTTGGTTTACTATGGCAACAGATCGTTATACAAGCCCACTTTCCGAGCGCTATGCCAGCAAGGAAATGCAATATATTTTTTCACAGGATAAGAAGTTTACCACATGGAGAAAGCTGTGGATCGCACTTGCAGAGAGCGAGAAGGAGTTGGGATTAAATATTACAGACGAGCAGATCGCTGAGCTTAAAGAGCATCAGAATGATATCAATTATGATGTTGCAAAGGCGAGAGAGAAGGAAGTTCGTCACGATGTTATGTCTCACGTTTATGCATATGGTGTACAATGTCCAAAGGCAAAGGGTATCATCCATCTGGGTGCAACCAGTTGCTATGTAGGTGACAACACTGATATGATCATCATGCGTGAGGGACTGCAGCTTGTAAAGAAGAAGTTAGTCAATGTCATTGCTGAGCTGGCAAAGTTTGCAGACCGCTACAAGGCGCTGCCGACACTGGCATTCACTCATTTCCAGCCGGCACAGCCAACCACAGTCGGAAAGCGTGCAACGCTTTGGATGATGGAGCTTGTGCAGGATTATGAGGATATCTGCTATGTAATCGATTCCTTAAAGCTTCTTGGCTCTAAGGGAACAACAGGTACACAGGCATCCTTCATGGAGCTGTTTGACGGTGATCATGCAAAAATCAGAAAACTGGATCAGATGATCGCAGATAAGATGGGCTTTGCTGGTGTATATCCTGTTTCTGGACAGACCTACTCCCGTAAGGTAGACAGCCGTGTATTAAATGTGCTGGCTGGTATTGCAATGAGTGCACATAAGTTTACAAACGATGTGCGTCTTCTGCAGCACTTAAAGGAGGTTGAGGAACCATTTGAGAAGCATCAGATCGGTTCTTCTGCAATGGCATATAAGAGAAATCCAATGAGAAGTGAGCGTATTGCTTCTTTGGCAGACTATGTGATCTCAGATGCTATGAATCCGATGCTTGTCGCTTCAACTCAGTGGTTTGAGCGTACACTTGACGATTCTGCAAACAAGAGAATCAGTATTCCAGAGGGCTTTTTGGCAGTTGACGGTATTCTGGATCTTTACCTGAATATCGTAGACGGAATGGTTGTTTATGAGAAGGTAATTCACAAGCATCTGATGGCAGAGCTTCCATTTATGGCAACAGAGAATATCATGATGGATGCAGTAAAGGAAGGCGGAGACCGTCAGGAGCTGCATGAGAAGATCCGCCAGCTGTCCATGGAGGCTGGACGTAATGTCAAGGTAAACGGTCTTGACAACAACCTGCTTGATTTGATTGCAGCAGATGATACATTCCACCTGACAAAAGAGCAGCTGCAGCAGTGCATGAATCCAGAGCGTTACACAGGACGTTCTAAGGAGCAGGTAGAGGATTTCCTCGCAGAAGTAATAAATCCAATCCTTGCTAAGAACAAGGAAGACCTTGGTATGACAGCAGAGATTAACGTATAAGAAAGGTAAGGTAACTGATATGGCAAGAGCAATTGTAGGCGCCAATTGGGGCGACGAGGGCAAAGGTAAAATTACTGATATGTTAGCACAGGAGTCTGACATTGTAATCCGTTTCCAGGGCGGAAGCAACGCTGGACATACAATTATCAACAATTATGGAAGATTTGCAATGCACCTTCTTCCGTCCGGCGTGTTCTCACAGCACACTGTAAATATCATTGGAAATGGTGTTGCACTGAACATTCCGTATTTTATAAAGGAGTTAAACAGCTTAACTGAGCAGGGCGTTCCGAAGCCAAACATTATGGTTTCTGATCGTGCACAGATCCTGATGCCATATCATGTAGCATTGGATACCTACGAGGAAGAGCGTCTGGCAGGAAAGTCCTTTGGTTCCACACGTTCCGGTATCGCTCCGTTCTACTCTGATAAGTATGCAAAGATTGGCTTCCAGGTAAGCGAGCTGTTCGGAGATATGGACGAGTTAAAGGAAAAGTGCGAGCGCATCTGCACCTTAAAGAATGTTATGCTTGTTCATCTGTACCACAAGGATCCATTAAATGCAGATGAGATTTTCAATACACTTATGGAATACAAGGAGATGATCGCTCCTTACGTAGCAGATACAGGACTTTACCTGCATCAGGCAATCAAGGAAGGAAAGAAGATTCTGTTAGAGGGACAGCTTGGTACCTTAAAGGATCCAGATCATGGTATCTACCCGATGGTAACTTCTTCCTCTCCATTAGCAGCATACGGCGCAATCGGCGCAGGTATCCCGCCATATGAGATCAATGAGATCACAACAGTTGCAAAGGCATATTCTAGTGCAGTAGGCGCAGGTGCATTTGTCAGCGAGATCTTCGGTGAGGAGGCTGATGAGCTTCGTAAGCGCGGTGGTGATAAGGGTGAGTTTGGTGCTACCACAGGCCGTCCGAGACGTGTGGGATGGTTTGATGCAGTTGCAACAAGATATGGCTGCCGTGTGCAGGGAGCAACAAGCGTTGCACTTACAGTACTTGACCCGTTAGGCTACTTAAAGGAGATTCCGATGTGCGTAGGCTATGAGATCGACGGCGTTGTAACAAAGGATTTCCCAACCACTCAGAAGCTTGAGAAGGCAAAGCCTGTATACAAGGTACTGCCAGGCTGGAACTGCGATATCCGCGGAATCCGCAATTACGAGGATCTGCCAGAGGCTTGCCGTAACTATATCGACACCATCGAGCAGGAGATTCAGGTTCCGATCACACTCGTATCAAACGGACCGGGAAGAGAAGAGATCATCCACAGAGAGTCAAAGTTAAAGTAATATTTACAAATAAAAAGAGCAGGCAGGGCATTGTGATATGTACCCAGTTTTCTGGACACCGGGTCAAAATTGAATAATTAAGCTTCCATCATGGATGCTTCCCTGAACTTAGAGGGAGGCATCCATTTTGTTTTAGCTTGGATTCTGGTGTTATTGTAATAGTCGATATACTCGGCAATCGCCTTAGAGAAGGATTCAAAGGAGGGATAATCCTTCTCTAATCCATAGAACATTTCGTTTTTCAGCCTGCCAAAGAAAGTCTCCATAATGCAGTTGTCATAGCAGTTGCCCTTTCGGGACATAGATTGTATAATTCCATGCTTTTGAAGTTCGCTCCGGTAAAATGCGTGCTGGTACTGCCAGCCCTGATCCGAGTGCATAATCAAACCTTGTACAGAAGGAAATCGTTCAAACGCTTTATTCAGCATATCCTTGATTTGTTCCATGTTCGGACTGGTAGAGAGATTGTAGGAAATAATCTCATTGGTATTCATGTCAAGAATCGGAGAAATGTAGCATTTACCCCAAGGCAGATTGAATTGCGATACATCTGTTGTTCACTTTTGAAGCGGCTTCTCGGTACTGAAATCCCGATTGATAATGTTATCAGCGACCTTGCCCACATCGCCTTTGTAGGAATGGTACTTTTCCTTGGGGCGTTTGCCGCATAGTGCAAACTGATTCATAATTCGCTGGACACGCTTATGATTTACCAGAAAGCCACGGTTCAGAAGCTCCCGATGTACCCTTCTTACGCCATATCGCTTCCTGTTCTCGTTGAAAATGGAAACAATTTCAGACGATAGATCGGCGTTTCGTTCTTTGACTTTGTCGGTTCTGCCGAGCTCATAATAATATGTCGACCTGGACAGCCCAATGGCATCCAGCAGATCATTCAGTCTGTGTCCTTCTTTGTGGAGTTCTTGGACGAGCGCAGCCTTTTCGCCTTTAGTTGCGCTGCGCATCTCTCTTCTCTCAAGGCAATCTCTTTTTTTACGACGGTAATCTCCGCTCTCAGACGCTCATTCTCTGCTCTGAGCCGAATCATTTCTTCTCGCTCTGAAGGGGTCAGTTTTGCTGGTACGATTTTCTTCTTCATGGCAGGCTCCTTGGGTGGCCGTCCTTTTTGCTGTGCGGCCAATCCCTGATACCCTTTCATTTTATAACATCTGACCCATTGGTACAAGAGACCGTCACTGATTCCAGCCGAAATTGCCGTTTCTTTACACGATGCACCGGCCAAAATTTTAGCAATCAGCTCATACTTTTCTTCTGTTGCCCATACTTTGTTTTGATTTTTATGTCGAAATGCTTCTGGACCACAAGCATCTTCTGTACGAACCCAAATCCGAATTGTATCATGAAATCGTTTTTCATTTACTCCCTCTGGTGTTTCTGGCCATTTTCCTTGGCGGTACAATTCCACACACTTTTTCTTGTATTCATAACTATATTTCATAAAAATACCCCCAATACTGGGTGTCCAGTATTGGGGGTACATATCAGATATATGTCGTTCACCATTTTCGAAACGATTTAACAAACTTTCTCTGTTAAACTCTTTCAAAAAATCCTCACGGCCTTCTTCGGGTATAGTTAATGCCCATGCATCAACAAGGATCTGTAAGTTTGAATTTTCAGGCATACCTAATTGTTCATTAAGATTATATACCTTTCCATCAACTACCTGATACATAGAACCACGTACAATGTTCTTGCTGAGATTGATTACGCAGTATCCATCGGCAATAGCAAAGACGGATTCTTCCAAAAAACGGTTGTTAATAATGTCTTGACTCATACTTGTTGTTTCTCCCTATAAATGTTCTGGCAATGATTATATCCTCTTCAAAACATATTCGTCAACATGATTTTACAATGTTTTTGATATATGAATTTTGATACTACATAAAACAGCCGAAACCCAGTAAATGGATTTCGGCTGTTACATTTTGAAGAACCACCAGGGACAATAAAAAGACCAATGTCCCTGTCCCAGTAGTTACAGCTTTGCAGCTTCACGTAAAACCTTCTGGCTGGCAAGCGGGATGCGGCCGAGTCCGTCTGGTCCAACGTTAAGCAGATAGTTGATACCCATACCGTTTAATTTCTTGCGGTTTGCAGCAATGATTTCTGGGCTCTTCCAGTTCTGATCGTGAGCAGAGAAGCCCCATGTGCGGTTGATGGTAGCAGCAGTTTCATACAGTCCGTAAGGAGATGGCTTGAAGCCGTCAATGCCGTTCATCAAAGCTGGGTCAAACTCAGTGTTCTCAGGCATAGAATCTGGAATCTCGTTGTCGCCAAGTGATACATAATCGTAAGCACCGTTTCCAAGACGGGAGTTGATCAGGCAGTCAGGCTGATACTTCTTGATAGCATCGAACAGTGCGCGGCTTTGATGTTCTTTTAAGGTCATTGGCATATCAAACCAGATCAGGCAAAGTTCACCGTAGTTACGAAGAATCTCTTCAACCTGCGGATAAATCTTTTCATTAAAGCAGCGGTCAAAGTTTTTGTTTGCAGCATCCGGGAAGTCCCAGCTATTGTCCCATGTAACACCCTGGCTTGGAATGTGGTTTGACAGATAGCCGCCGCCGTCCGGATGATGCCAGTCAAGATCCTGAGAATAGTAAAGACCCATCTTTAAGCCATGCTTGTAGCAAGCTTCTGCAATCTCGCCGATAACATCACGTCCAAATGGAGTTGCGTCAACAACATTGTATTTGTCAACCTTTGAGTGGAACATAGCAAAACCATCATGGTGCTTGCTGGTGACAACAAAATATTTCATGCCGCAGTCCTTTGCAAGCTTAACCCATTCCTCAGCATCGAAAAATACTGGATTAAATGCTTTTGCCAGTTTTCCATACTCTGCATTCGGGATTGCCAGATTTGCCTGAATCCATTCAGCGTAAACACCACTGTAGCGATCCTTATACTCGCCAGCAAGCAAAGAGTACAGTCCCCAGTGGACCATCATTCCATACTGTGCTTCCTTGAACCATTTTCTCATGTCCATAATTATTCCCTCCAAAAAATAAAGTGTAAAAATAAATAAACGCCAGCACTAATTATTAAGCATTACCTGATAAATGCAGGGCAGTCCTTCACGGTCAGATACAAAAATAATACTCTTGTTGTCCTCAGAAAAGCACGGATGCGGATGTGAATCCTGTGGATTTCCATGCTTAGCCAGCCAAGATGTGCCATGATAACAAAGCTTCTTTTCTGTGCGTTTTTTGACATCAATCAGATAGATAAAATCATTGCTTATGGTATTGGCTTTTTCTTTCAGCATTTCCTCTGTCAAAAGGTGAATTGGAACATCGCTTCCTTGAGAGTCACCGACCATGTACTCATTTTTCTTATCACAGATAAAATGTGCAAACGGAGAACATGGCATTAGAATTTCTTCTTTTAATGTTTCAGGATCCATAAGGCGGATGTTTTCAATCTTGTCGCCAGTTGTTTCACGGTAAACGTAAGCAAATTTAGAACCATCAGGAAGCCAAAATTCATGTGTCAAAATCAGATCAGATGGTTGCTTGCGGCAGCAGCGATAACGGCTGCCATCGCTTTGTATCAGCCATAGTCTGGCGTCAATCAGATCATAAGGTCCTTCATGACAAAATAAAATCGTATCCGGATCATTTGGACGAATCTGTGTATGACCAAACCAACAATGATCTTCAAGTACTACGTGGCTCTTTCCTGTTTCTACATCAATGTAGACAATGCGGCATAATGGCTTAGCCTGGCAAGTAAGCGCAAAAAAGTTCCATCCGGCGCTTCCATCACGCGGAGGCAGTGTGTCTTGCCTTGTCTCAACAATCGACATAAAACGATTGTCACTGCTCATGCCAGGTGCAGAACCGCTCCAGCCTTCTGGTGTTTCGTAAAAGCAGTGCGTTTCAAGCGTCTGCGCATCCATCGCGTAAAAGCGGTTGTTTTGCTGATAAAAGATGGTTTTGTCGTCATGTGAAAACATGGCGCTGTCCTGACCGACACCGTCTCCCTCTGTGATCTGGCGAATCTCACCGTTATGGAGATTGAGTGTATAAAGCTGACGTCCCTCGTCACGCTTCTGGCAGATTAAAAGATATTGTCCGTCAGATGTAGTCATGCGGTTATAAAAATACATGTGGTGACTAAGTATAGACGGATCCGTCAGGCGTTTTACAACAGTGCCAGTGTGTGGATCTGTGTATTCTGAAAATGTGCTGTGAAAAATTTGTCCCTTACTCATAAGAATACGTAAAAACCTCCTGCATTTGTGCTGCTAATTATAATTTTACCAGAAATATATACAAAAGCAAGCATATAAGATAAAAAATATGGAAGTATGTGTTTGCTTTTGCTATAATAAAAAGCGGATAACTATTCAGAAATATCAAAACAGTAACACCATTAAAACACGAGAGGGCAAAAATATGGAGACGATGCAGGGAAAGAAAAACATTGTACTGATTGGAATGCCGGGAGCAGGAAAGAGCACGGTTGGGGTTGTGCTGGCAAAGAGACTTGGCTATCGCTTTCTGGATTCAGATCTTGTTATTCAGGAGCAGACAAAAAAGCTGCTTCATGAACTTATTACCGAGCATGGAGTAGATGGCTTTCTGAAAATTGAGGAAGATATCAATGCAGGGTTAGACTGTGAACAGGCAGTGATTGCAACTGGAGGAAGTGTAATCTACGGTGAAAAGGCAATGGAGCATCTGCGCAAGATCGGATGTGTTGTCTACTTAAAGCTTTCTTATAAAGAAATTGAGGATCGTCTTGGCGATCTGACGGCGCGTGGTGTTGCATTGAAAAATGGACAGACACTCAAAGATCTGTACAATGAGCGCTGTCCATTATATGAAAAGTATGCACATATCGTGCAGGAATGTGATCACAAGCGGGTTAGAGAAATCGTTCAGGAGCTTGCGTCACAAGCAAATGCGTAATTAACACTCGCATCCAATCAAAATACCGCCTTTTTCAGCATAGTAGCTGCAAAGTCCGCGGCAGTGTCTAAACTGGACATCTGCCTGCGGATATTTTTTATAGATTTCTGCCTGAATGCTTTCGGCAAGCGCTGCATTTTCGATATGGCTGATGCGTACCTTGCCGCCGTGATAGCCTGCAGTGTCGAGCTGTTCCATAATAGAAGCAACAAGCTTTTTAGAGCTGCGGCATTTGCCAATCGGATGAATGCGTCCCTCTTCGCTTGCTGTGTTAAGAATCGAAATGCCTAAGATGCCGATGGCAGAAGCAACTGCTTTGTTAATGCGGCCGTTGGCTGCTAGATTATGAAGAGACTTTAAGGCAAAGAACAGACGCGTTGTGTGAATATATTCATCAGCAATACGAATTACTTCATCATATGATGTACCGGAAGCGACAAGTTCCTCAAGCTTTTCAATAAAGAGCCATAGTTCAGGTCCGGTAGTCAGTGTGTCAAAGATATGGATTTTTACTTCAGGATGCTGCTGCTCATAAATAGACTTTGCGGATAATGCAGAGTTGAGTGTTCCGGAAAGTGCGCTAGTCATTACTGCAACGTAAATCACATCAGCACCTTCAAAGCAGCTTAACCAGCTTTCAATGCTTGGGCATGCCGTGTAAGAGCGTCCCTTGTGAGCAGAAAGATAATCAAGCATCTCGTGTGTATTTAGATTGTTGTCATCTAAAAAAGAGCGCTCATCTGTAGAGATAGTCAAAGGTGCTGTACGAAACTGACCATCTGCGCTGTCAAAAAGTTCGCAAGAAGAGTCGGAAATAATTCTGGTAATCATATATAATAACCTCCATTGTTTTTGAAAAAAATATTATCTGGTTTTGAAAACTACATAATCTAGTAATAGTATAACAGATAATTATAAAAAAACAACTGGTAAATGACAAGAAAAAAGAAGATCACCCGTTTTTGGATGATCTTCTTTTTTTATTTATCCATGATCTCGGAAATAGCGTCTAAGATCTTTCCGTGACATCCACCGCATCCAGTAGAGCAGTGGGTGATTTTTTGTACTTCCTCAAACGTCTTTTCTACATCGCTGAAAGTAGGACTGTTGTGCAGCGCTTCTGCGACATCAAAGTACGTTACATTTTTACAATTGCAAATGGTATAATTTTCCATATCATTACCTCTTTTCGAAGTGACAATGATTAACGTTACTCACCAAAATATCTCTTTAACAGACCTGCAAATGCCTTGCCGTGACGAGCCTCATCGCGAGCCATCTCATGAACAGTGTCATGGATTGCATCAAGGTTAGCAGCCTTAGCACGCTTTGCAAGATCCATCTTACCAGCAGTAGCACCGTTTTCAGCCTCTACACGCATCTGAAGATTCTTCTTTGTGGAATCAGTAACAACCTCGCCTAAAAGCTCAGCAAACTTAGCTGCATGCTCAGCCTCTTCGTAAGCTGCCTTCTCCCAGTATAAGCCGATTTCCGGATAGCCTTCTCTGTGAGCAACACGAGCC
>ERZ857969.1954-NODE-1954-length-25682-cov-3.794982_pt1 | contig 25682 bp, 27 predicted proteins | sample MGYA00519864_ERZ857969 | MGnify/ENA primary metagenome ERZ857969 (study PRJEB31778, sample SAMEA3449382) | human gut metagenome | biome: human gut; feature: human-associated habitat; material: faeces | place: United Kingdom | collected 2010/2012 ... | reverse complement strand
AACCTGTGACCCTCTGCTTGTAAGGCAGATGCTCTCCCAGCTGAGCTATGCTCCCGTCATGTGTACCGCCCGGTTTGCATATCACTCACCGGCGACGAACATTATCTTACCATAACATAACCTGTTTGTCAAGAACTTTTTTATATTTTTTTGATTTTTCTTAAAATATGCGGTGTATACACATTGCTTTGCACGTGCGGAAAAGGTTTATGCGGGTAGAAGCAATCGCTTTTGTGAATTTCTCCGTATATAATATATGTATTGCGCTACGGTATGTCCTTATGCTTAAAAATCATAATAAAATGCGGCTGGCATTTTTCGGATGTGTATGGTATAATTTTAAAATGAACAGGGGGTCTTATTATGTCTTTTGAAACTGCTAAAATCGGTTCTGCCGAAATTTTTTTCGATAAAGAGGAGACCGAAAAATATTACACAGAGCATATCTATTCGTGCGAATGTCAGGATTGCAGAAATTTTTACGAGCATATTAAAAGAAACCCCGAGCTGCTTGGCTTTTTGGCTGATTTCGGACTGAATTTCAATAGCGTTGAGGAGATTTTATCCTGGGACCTCGGCAATGATAAGGACTCGCTGATTCATCATGAAGCATATTATGTGGTTTGCGGCAGAATTGAAGGCAATGATGTTGAATTTGAAAAATTCGGCGTAAAAATTTCTTTTTTAAAGGAGGCTTCCGTTCCGGGAGACAAGCAGGGGGAATATTTTTTTATAGCAATTGAAAACGATTTTCCTTTTATTCTTGATGAGGAGCGGGATTTTCCCACGCGGAAATTCAAGACACCGTGGAATCGGAAATTGAAAGGTGTAATGAGTATTTAAAGGCTGCGATTTTAATAAACAAGGAAGTGTTTGAGGAGCAGCCTGCGTCCGAGTATGAAAATATTAGGTTTATTACCGTCAGAAATGATCGGGATATCGGACCGCTAAAAGAACTGATAAAATAGTAAAGCCCCGAAAGTCTTTCAAACTGACTCTCGGGGTTTATAGTCGAATTAAATTTTTCTTGTGACATATATTGCACGCTCGGTTGTGTCTTTAGGGGGCGAGAGGGTCATATCCTCATACACAGCCACCTTTTCAAGCCCCGCCGATATAAGCGCTTCATCAATTTGACGGTCGGAATAGGCGCGCTCTGAAAATTCTTCGCCGCTGCGGCGGTAAACGTCCCCGTCCCTTATAAAGAAATCAAGCGATATATCCGTTTCAAGCGTTTCGGGGTCTGTCTCGTTTTGCCATACGCAATAAACGTCTTCGCGGTCAATAACATACGTATTATCCGCCAGTATGTGCTTATGCTTGAAAACGGTGTTGAGGTCGAAAATAAAAAGCCTGTCCTTTTCAAGAAAAAGCGATACCTTTGAAATCGCGGTGCAAAAAGCGGAATAATCGGTTATGTGGTTAAGGCTGTCAAGGCAGCAGACGGCGCCGTCCACCGTGCCGTAAAGATCCAATTCCTCTGCGGGCTGGCAGAGATAAAGCACATCGGTCTTGCACTCGGCGGAATTTTGCCGCGCTGATGCTAACATTTCCTCCGAAATATCCACCCCTATAACGTCGGCACCGCGCTTTGCAAACTCGTTTGAAAAACCGCCCGTGCCGCATGCAAGGTCTAAAAGCAGGGTGGGGCGGCGGTCGTGCTTTTCAAAAAGCGAGAGCAAATAATCGGTGCGCGCCTTATAGTCCACATCGTCCATAAGGCGGTCGTAAACCTCGGCAAAGCGGTCGTAGTTACTCATTTTCCTGCTTTAGCCTTTCAAAAACCATTTTGTAGCCCTCGTTTATAGAGCGGCTTACCCTGCTTATGGTGGCGGTGCTGGCGCCTGTAGCCTCTATAATCTCGCTGTAAACCGCCTTATTGTAAAGCATTTTGCCTACCGTGTAGCGCTGCGCTATTGCCTGAATTTCTTTGGGCGTGCAGGCATCGGAGAAAAATTTATAACATTCTTCCTTGTTTTTAAGGGTTAAAATAGCCTCAAAAAGCTGGTCGGTTGAATTGTTTTTTTCCATACTTCAGACTTCTTTCAATTCATTATAAATTTATTTTAACACATTAAACCGTTAAAGTCAAAACATACTTGCGAAATCACTGTAAAAATGTTATATTAAAAAGCAGGGGATGATATGCTTTGAACAGTGTTAAAATTCTGCATTTGGCTGATATACACATAGGCGCCGCACAGAGCTTTTTGGGCGCGGGCGCGAATATGAGAAGATATGAAACGCTTATGACTTTTGAGCGTATAATTGATACGGCACGGGAGCAAAACGTGCAGGTTATAGCCGCCGCGGGGGATATTTTCGATTCAAATAACGTGCCCGAGGAGCTTATTGCGCCCGTGTTTGCCAAAATAACCGCAGTGCCTGATATTAAGGTGGTATTTGCCGCGGGAAATCACGACCCGTTGACGGCGGAGTCGCCCTTTAAAACCCGAAAGCTGCCGCAAAATCTTTATGTTTTGGGGGTTACCGACGATTGCATAACCTTTGACGATATAAAGCTGCGGGTGTACGGCAGGTCGTTTGAAAGCGTGTATATGGCAGGTGAGGAGCGTTTTTCGCTTGCCCCGCCCGATGACGACTATATAAATTTAATGGTGCTGCACGGGGATATGCGCGGCGATATGGGCTCGGCTTATAATTCCGTCACCCCAAGGTTTATTGAAAGCAGCGGAATGGATTACATAGCGCTGGGGCACATACACAAGCGCACCGAAATACAGCGGCTCGGCAAAACGTTTTTCGCTTACTCAGGCTGTCCCGAGGGTATGGGCTTTGACGAGCTGGGCGAAAAGGGCGTTTATATGGGCGAAATATCAAAAGGGGAAAATCGCCTTGAATTTCTGCCGACGGCGCGCAGAATGTGCATTTATGAAAAGATTGACGTTACGGGCAGCGAAACAAACGCCGCGGCGGCGGAAAAAATTCTTGCCGTGTTAAAAGAAAAATACGGGGAAAATTACGCCGAAAACCTGTTTAAGATAGAGCTTACAGGCATAGCGGACGTAAACACGGCGGAAATTCAGGGCAGGCTCGGCGCCCTTTATTTTGTAAAGCTGCGGGATAAAACCGAACCGCCCGTTAATTATGACGAATTATCGCGAGAAATTTCTTTAAAGGGATTGTTCGTTAAAAATATGCTTTCAAGGCTGAACGCAGCGGAGAAGGAAGAAAAAGAGAATTTAAAAGAGGCGCTGAAATTAGGGTTAAAGGCGTTTGACGGCGAGGTGAGCTGCGATGAAAATTAAAAGGGTGTATATTGCCGCGTTCGGCGGGCTTAAAAACAAAACGGTGGATTTTGAAGACGGCTTTAACGTGATATACGGCGAGAACGAAAACGGCAAAACCACGGTTATGACCTTTATTAAAATGATGTTCTACGGCAGCGAGCGCGGGTCTTCCGCCCTTGCTAAAAATCCGCGCAAAAAATACGCCCCGTGGAGCGGGGAAAGGGCAGCCGGCAGCATTGATTTTGAACACGGCGGCAGAAGCTACCGCTTAGAACGGGAGTTCGGCAAAACCAATTCAAGCGATAAAATAACCCTTACCGATATGTCGGCAGGCACGCGTGAGAGTCTATCGGGCGATGTGGGGAGCAGGTTTTTCGGGCTTTCTGCCGCCGCCTTTGAACGGAGCGTTTTTGTGGGGCAGTTCGGCAAGGCGGAAAGCGACGCGTCCGCCGAGAGCGAGATAAACTCCAAGCTATCTAATATGGTAACTACGGGGGATGAATCGGTATCTTTTAACACGGTAAGCGACAGGCTGCAAAAGGCGCGCTTAAGTCTTATTTCCAAAAGCGGCAGAGCGGGGGAGTGTGATAAAAACAAAAAGCGGCTGGCACTGCTGAACGAGGAGCTTGAAAAGGCAGAGCACGTATACGAAAGGCACGCGGAATACAGAAAAAACGCCGACCGTATTAAGGCGACGCTTGAAAAGGAAACCGAGCGCGCGGCATATCTTAAAGCGAAAATTGACGCCGAGCAGGATATACGCAACGCCGCAAAGCTTAAGGAAATGCTTGAGACCAAGGAAGAATTGGAAAAGGCAAGGGAGCAGCTGCGCCTGGCGGACGGCGGAGTAATAGACGATATGTATGTCGGCAAGGTGAGATGGTGTCTTTCAAAGCTTGAAACCGCCGCCGAAAAATTGAAGGATAAGACCGCCGAGGTGCAAAGGCTTAAAGACAGCACCGAGACCGCCGAGGATAAGGGCGGCAGGGAAAAAGCCGAGAGCATTGAAAGGGAAATTGACGGCTTAAATAATAAAAAAGCGGAAATTGAAAATAATATTTCCGAGAATAAAAAGAGCGCGGAAAGCCTTAAAGCAACCGAAAACGACGTTAAGCGGAAAAAGAGCGGCATAAATATTGTATTTATCACGGTTGCGGGCTTTGCGCTTTTAGCGGCGCTGCTGCTTTTTGCCTTTAAAATGCAAAGCGCGGCTTTAATACCTGCCGCGGGGGCGGCGGTATCGGCGCTTTTAAGCTTTCTTTTGCGCCCCGCGGATAAGCGCGCGCTTGCCGAGTATGAAAATAAACTCAAAGCCTTTGAAACAGAGGCTGAAAGGCTTAATACGGATAAGGCGGAGGTTTTGCAGCAAATTTCTCTTTTATCGGCGCGGCTTGAGGCTATAAACACCTCGCTCGGAATGGGAGCGGCGGCACTTGAAAACCAGAAAAAGCTGTTGGCTGAAAGCGAAAGGGCAAAGGACGAGTTGGAAACCGCCTGTAAAACCGCCGAAAAAACGCTTTTTGAGCTTTACGGCAATTATAAACCCGCGGCGAGTACAGAGGAAATTGCGCGCGGGCTTGATACACTCAGCGAAAAGGCGGAGCAATTAAAGCAGATAAAGCAAAGGCTTAATTATTTGGCGCGCGACCTCGGCAATATTTCTTATGATGAGGCGCGCGAAAAATTAGCGGCTTTGCCCGAAACTGCGGATAATACCGATTTTGAGGGCATTAAGGCGGAATACGAAAGCCTTGCGGCGGAAATTGCCAAAAAGCGCAACGCTTTAACGGCGGCGGAAACAGAGGACAGGGTAAGCCTTAAAAACGCGCCAGACCCCGAAACGCTTAAATCGGAAATTAAAGAGCTGACAGAGAAAATAAGCCGCCAGGAGGATTTTTGCCGCGCGGCGGATACGGCGCTTGAAATTTTGCAAAACAGCTTTGCCGAGCTTCGCGGCAGCTACGGCTCGGCGCTGGAGAAAAAGGCGGCGGATATTTTTGCAAGGCTGACATTCGGCGCTTACGGCTCGGTGCTTATTTCAAAGGCGTTTGACATGAGCGTTGAGAAAAACGGCGAGTTCGGCAGCCATGAGGCGGATTATTTAAGCAGCGGCACGGCGGATCAGGCGTATTTAAGCCTGCGGCTGGCGCTGTCAAGCGTAATATTTGAGACATCTGGCGCGCTGCCGATATTTTTGGATGACTCGCTTGCGCAGTATGACGACCGCAGAATGAAAACGGCGGCGAAGTTTTTACGGGAATATTCGGAAAATTGTCAGGTAATAATGTTTACATGCCACGGGGCGGTAAGAGACGCGGCGGTGAAAGCAGGCGCGGCACAAACTGATTTGGGAGAAAATAATGAGCGGTAATAAAGAGGCAGAGCGCGCCGAGCTTGAATGTGAAAAATTTTGGGTGTTTGTAACCATGATAGCCGTGGGCGGATATTTGGGCGCGTACACGTTTATACTTAAAGGCAGGGTATTCTGCAATGCGCAAACGGCGAATTTTGTTTTAATGTCCGTAAATATAGGCACGTTCAACTTTAAAAAAGCGCTTTATTATTTAATACCCATATCGGCGTATTTCGCGGGCGCGGTAATATCCGAGCTTATGCCGAAATACACAAACTCTACGCTTAAAATGCGGTGGGATACATTCTTTATAGGCTTTGAAATGCTGGCATTTTTAGGGATAGCCTTTATTCCCGACGACGCGCCGCCGCAAATATGCCAGGTGGCAATAAATTTTGTGGCTTCAATGCAGTATAATACATTCAGGCAATCGCGCCATGTTGCAATGGCTACCACGTTCTGTACCAACCACCTGCGGCAGACGGGCGTTAAATTCGTAAAATGGCTGCGCCACAAAAATAAAGATATTTTGGCGGAGCTGCTTATGCACCTATCAATGATAGCGGCTTTCACGGCGGGCGGGGTGGTATCGGCTCTGCTGTGCACGGTATTAAAGGGCAGGGCGCTGCTCGGGGCGGAAATACCGCTGCTTGTGGTGTTTATAGCTTTACTGCGCGCAGACCTCGGGGAAGAAAAGGATAAACTTAATATAGTGCCGCGCGGGCACTGATTTGCACTTTGGTAAAAGTTGGTGTTGACTTTTTTCCTCGCGTGGAATAAAATAGAAATATAGACCTTAAGGGGGAGCGGAATATGAAAAAAAGAGCTTTTGCAATACTTGTTTCGGCGGTTTTTGCCGTTATACTTTCTCTTTCCGCCTGCGCCCCCGTTGATAAGGATTACGGCGTTCAGAGCAGCGAGCCCGTAAAGGTGCAGAAAACGGCGAAAAAAGCGCCCGAAAACGTGAAAAGACCCGCCATAATGTCGGACGATAAGGTTATGCCGCAGTTTGTGGATATAAGCCTTTTTGACGAGGAAAATTATTCAAACGTTTACCTCGGTAAAAAGTTCAGGTTCAACGTAAATTACGCGGGCAGCGAGCTTGACGCGCCCACAACGCTTGCCGCGCTAGAAAAGCATGGCTGGCACCTTAAGGACAGTGGCAAGTATGATGAGGAATCGCTTATATACGCCTGCGACACTGTAGACGCGGTTTTTGAAAACGAGGCGGGCGCAGTCCTTAAAGCGGTTTTCTATAATTCCACAAAAAGCTCGGTTAAAATGAAAAAGTGCAATATCGTTAAATTGCGGATAGACAATAATTTTTATCAGAATACCGAAAAATATAACGAGTTCAGCGTAAACGGCGTTAATAATAAAATGGCGATTACCGATATTATCGATACCCTCGGAACACCCTCGCATTTTTACGGACTTGCCGAAAATAATTATTATCTTGATTATTTCATTTCAAAGGACGACCGCCGCAACGGTATAACGGTTTATATTGACCCCACAAACGATTCCGTAACGGCTATAGAGTTTTCTTATTATAAATAGATAAAAAAGATGCGAAGTGTGGTTTCACTTTGCATCTTTTTTCAATATATCATATTTGTAATGGGATTATGCAAATAGTGTATTTACAAAACCGCTCGATATATGTTATAATAAGTAGAATATTGTAATAATGGAAGGTGCATTATGAACAAAGTATCAATTATCGGAACCGGAAGCGTAGGTTCCACCATCGCTTATACGCTTACTGTAATGGGGCTTGCCTCGGAAATCGTTATGATAGATATCAATAACGAAAAGGCTCTCGGCGAGGCGCTCGACATCCGCCAGGGCACACCCTTTTGCGGCGCTTGCTCAATCTATGCGGGCGATTACCGCGACGCGGTTAATTCCGACATTGTAATTGTAACCTCGGGTATTGCGAGAAAGCCGGGTCAGTCAAGACTGGAGCTTGCACAGACTAACGTAAACATAACAAAGCAGATAATCCCCGAAATTACCAAATACGCGCCGGACGCAACCTATATTATAGTAAGCAACCCGGTTGATATTCTTACATATACTTTCTATAAGATGTCGGGTCTGCCCGAAAATCGCATAATCGGCTCGGGTACTATTCTTGATACCGCACGTCTGCGCTCAAGACTTTCGGAGTACTACAACATAAACCAGAGCAACGTTCACGCTTATGTTTTCGGTGAGCACGGCGATTCTTCTTTCATTCCGTGGTCGGTTGCCAATATCTCGAACGTTCCGATTAAAGAGTGCAAAAAGCTTATAACCACCCCCGGCATTAACACCCCCGAGCTTGATTTCGGCGAGATTGAGCAGTATGTAAGAAAATCGGGCGCTCGCGTTATCGCAAGAAAGGGCGCTACATTCTATGCCGTTTCGGTATCGGTATGTCACATATGCAAGTGCCTGCTTTGCGGAATTGACACCACAATGACCGTTTCTACCATGATGCACGGTGAGTACGGCATTGAGGATGTAGCTTTAAGCACCCTTAATATGGTAGGTCACTACGGTGTGCGCGGCAAGGTAAACGTTCCCATGACCGACGAAGAAGTAATGCTGTTGCGCAAGAGCGCCGATACATTAAAGGACGTTATAAGCAATCTTGACATATAAGGGGTAATACAGAAATGGAATACCGTATAGAACACGATTCTATGGGCGAAATGAAGGTTCCCGCCGACAGACTTTGGGCGGCGCAGACCGAGAGAAGCCACGAAAACTTTGAAATAGGCGTAGGCATTGAAACCATGCCGCGTGAGATAACCCACGCCTTCGGCATACTTAAAAAGGCGGCGGCGCTTGCAAACGCAGAGCTAAAGCCCGAAAAAATGACGGCGCAGAAGGTAAAGGCTATTTCCGCTGCGTGCGATGAAGTAATATCGGGCAGCCTTAACGACCATTTCCCGCTTGTTGTTTGGCAGACGGGTTCGGGCACGCAGTCCAATATGAACGCAAACGAGGTTATTGCAAACCGCGCTAACCAAATTGCGGGCGAAAAGCTTTGCCACCCGAACGATGATATAAATATGAGCCAATCCTCAAACGACACCTTCCCGACCGCTATGCATATTTCGGCGGTTGTAGCTATTGAGGATAAGCTTTTGCCTGCAATAGAGCTTTTAATAAATACTTTCAAAAAATTAGAGGCTGAAAACGAGGGTATTGTAAAATCGGGCAGAACCCATTTGCAGGACGCTACTCCCATTAAGTTCAGCCAGGAAATTTCAGGCTGGAGGGCAAGCCTTGAACGCGACGCGGAGCTTTTAAAAATGGCTGTAAAGCCGCTTTATGAGTTGGCTCTCGGCGGCACTGCCGTCGGCACGGGTCTTAACGCACCTAAGGGCTTTTCGGAGCTTGTTGCCGCAAAGGTTGCAGAGCTTACGGGCAAGCCGTTTGTAACCGCTGCAAATAAATTCCACGCACTTACTTCAAAGGACGAATTTGTTTTTGCGCACGGCGCTATTAAGGCTACCGCCTGCGATATGATGAAGATAGCGAACGACGTTCGCTGGTTAGCATCGGGCCCGCGCGACGGTCTCGGGGAAATTCACATTCCCGAAAACGAGCCCGGCTCTTCAATAATGCCCGGTAAGGTAAACCCCACCCAGTGCGAGGCGGTAACAATGGTTGCCGTTCAGGTAATGGGTAATGACGTGGCTGTGGGTATTGCGGCATCACAGGGCAATTTTGAGCTTAACGTATTTATGCCGGTTGCAGCTTACAACTTCTTACAATCCGCCCGTTTGCTTGCTGAAGCTATTGTTTCCTTTAACAATAAGTGCGCTGTGGGAATTACCGCAAATAAGGACAAAATGTATCACAATCTGCACAATTCGCTTATGCTTGTTACCGCGCTTAACCCCTATATCGGTTATGAAAACGCGGCTAAAACCGCCAAAAAGGCGTTTAAGGACAATATTTCCTTAAAGCAGGCGTGCGTGGAATTGGGCTTTTTAACCGAAGAAAAATTTGACGAGGTATTCCACCCCGAGCAGATGGTTTAATTTTTCAGGGAGGAAAAATAATGATTAAGGTCAGCTATTTTCCCGGCTGCACGCTCCGCACAAAAGCTAAACAGCTTGACCTTTATGCCCGCAAATGCGCCGAGGTTTTGGGCGTTGAATTATGCGAGATAGAGGACTGGCAGTGCTGCGGCGGCGTGTTTGTAAGCAATAACGACGAGATAGCATCAAAGTTATCTTCCGTTCGTGCGCTTATAGCCGCTAAAGAGGCGGAAAGACCGCTTGTTACGGTATGCTCCGCCTGCCATGATGTTATTAAACAGACTAATTACCAAATAACGAACGACGAAACATTCAGAAACCGCGCTAACCTGTACCTTGCGCAAGATAAGGAAAAAAGAGAGCCTTATTCGGGCGAGACAAAGGTTATGCACTATTTCGAGCTTTTGCGCGACGTTGTAGGCTTTGATAAAATCAAAGAAAAGGTTGTAAACCCCTTAACGGGCAGAAAAATTGCCGCTTATTACGGCTGCCTGCTTTTGCGCCCCGGCAAGGTAATGGCGTTTGACGACCCCGAAAACCCCGCAATTATGGAGGAGTTTATAAGGGCGATAGGCGCAGAGCCTGTAATTTACCCTTACAGAAACGAGTGCTGCGGCGGCTATGTTGCGCTTGAAGACCCCGAGAGTGCAAAACGTAAAAGCAACGCCGTTACAAACAGTGCCGAAAGCCACGGCGCGGAGCTGGCGGTTACCGCCTGCCCGCTTTGCAAGTACAATTTGGTGCATAACGGCAGCAATATACCCGTTGTTTACTTCACCGAATTATTAGCCGAGGCGTTAGGCGTAAAGGAGGATAAAAATGCCTGATAAAAAAGAGCTTTTAAAGGAGCAGGTTATAAGGGCAAGCGGCGTTAATCCGCTTAAATGTATGCGCTGCGGCAAATGCTCGGGCACCTGCCCCTCATATGATGAAATGGAATACCACCCCCACCAGTTTGTTTATATGGTGGAAACGGGCGATATTGAAACCCTTATGAAATCGGAATCGGTTTACAAATGTCTTTCCTGCTTTGCCTGCGTTGAGCGCTGTCCGCGCGGTGTGGAGCCGGCAAAGATAATTGAGGCGGTGCGCCTTGAAGCAATACGCCAAAAGGGAAACAACCATATGACCGCTAATGATATTCCCGAAAAAATTAACGACGATATTCCCCAGCAGGCGATAATGAGCGCCATGCGCAAATATTCTAAATAGGAAAGGAGAAAATAACGTATGCAAAGAATTGGAGTATTCGTATGTCACTGCGGCACCAACATTGCGGGCACCGTTGATGTAAAGGCTGTTGCAGAGGCTCTTAAAACTGAACCCGGTGTTGTTTTCTCCACCGATTATCAGTATATGTGCTCGCAGGCAGGTCAGGAGATTATAAAGAAAGCCATTGCCGATTATAAGCTTACCGGCATTGTGGTTTGCTCCTGCTCGCCCCGTATGCACGAGGCTACATTCCGCAAAACCGCGGCTTCTGCGGGACTTAACCCCTATATGGTGGAAATTGCCAACATACGCGAGCAGTGCTCCTGGGTACATAAGGAAATGCCCATAGGCACCGAAAAGGCTATTATACTTGCCAAAGCGGCGGTTGCAAAGGTAAACCTTAACGCGCCGCTCACTCCGGGCGAAAGCCCCGTTACAAAGCGCGCCTTGGTTATAGGCGGCGGTATTGCGGGCATTCAAACCGCGCTTGATATTGCCGACGCGGGCTTCCCGGTCGATATAGTTGAAACCAAGCCGACAATAGGCGGCAAAATGGCACAGCTTGATAAAACCTTCCCGACGCTAGACTGCGCCGCATGTATTTTAACCCCTAAAATGGTGGATGTGGCACAGAACGATAAAATTCGCATTTTCTCCTACTCCGAGGTAACCGAGGTAGGCGGCTTTGTGGGTAATTTTGAGGTTACCATTAAGCGCCGCGCGCGTTACGTTAAAGAGGATATATGCACGGGCTGCGGGCTTTGCACCGAAAAATGTCCGCAAAAGAAGGTTCCCAACGAGTTTAACCTCGGTATGGATAACCGCAGCGCCATTTACATTCCGTTCGCACAGGCAGTGCCGAAGGTTGCCACTATCGACCCGAACCACTGTATGAAGCTTAAAACGGGCAAATGCGGCGTTTGCTCCAAGGTATGCTCCGCCGGCGCTATAGATTACGAGGCAAAGGACGAGTATGTTAAGGAAAAATACGGCGCAATAGTAGTTGCTACCGGCTTTAACCCCATTTCTATGGAGAAGTTCGACGAGTTTGCTTATTCCCAGTCAAAGGACGTTATAACCTCGCTTGAATTAGAGCGCCTTATGAACGCGGCAGGTCCTACGGGCGGTACGCTTCTGCGCCCGTCCGATCATGAGCATCCGCACACGATAGTTTTTGTTCAGTGCGTGGGTTCAAGGTGTGAGGCATGCGCTGAAAAGGGCAAGGAATATTGCTCTAAAATATGCTGTATGTATACCGCAAAGCACGCAATGCTTATAAGGGATAAATACCCCGATACCGAGGTTTATGTGTTCTATATAGACGTGCGTACACCCGGCAAAAACTTTGATGAGTTCTACCGCCGCGCGGTTGAGGAATACGGCGTTCACTACATAAAGGGTATGGTGGGCAAGGTATCGCCTGAGGGCAATAAGCTCAAGGTTCAGGGCTCTGATTTGATTTACGGCAAACAGCTGCATATAGACGCAGACTTAGTGGTGCTTGCCGCCGCTATTGAGCCGGATAAATCCGCCCGTCCGCTTGCTACAATGCTTACTGCCAGTATGGATACAAACGATTTCTTTACTGAGGCGCACCCCAAGCTCCGCCCGGTTGAAAGCCCCACTGCGGGCGTGTTCCTTTCGGGCACCTGCCAAGGTCCTAAGGATATACCCGAAACCGTTTCTCAGGCGGGAGCGGCTGCTTCTAAGGTCATAGGACTTCTGTGTAAGGATAAACTTACGGGTAACCCCTGCGTTGCGCACTCTGATGAAATGATGTGCAACGGCTGCTCAACCTGCGAAAAGGTTTGCCCCTACGGTGCTATTTCGTATGTTGAAAAAGAATTCAGAATGCCCGACAGAACTACAAAGGTTCGCCGCGTAGCGGTTGTAAACGAGGCTGTGTGCCAGGGCTGCGGCGCTTGTACGGTTGCCTGTATGTCCGGCGCTATGGACCTAAAGGGCTTTATGAATAAACAGATTATGGCGGAGGTAGACGCAATATGCAAGTAAACGAATATAAGCCGCTTATAGTGGCGTTTTGCTGCAACTGGTGCTCTTATGCCGGTGCCGACCTTGCGGGAAACAACAGACTTAATTACCCTGCCGATGTTAAAATAATCCGCGTGCCCTGCTCGTGCAGAGTAAACCCGATGTTTATTTTACGCGCGTTTCAGCGCGGGGCAGACGGCGTAATTCTTTGCGGTTGCCACCCCGGCGACTGCCACTACACCTCGGGCAACTATTACACCCGCCGCCGTATGGCTCTGCTTTTCTCAATGCTTGACTTTTTAGGCATTGAAAAGGAGCGCACCCGCGTTGAGTGGGTATCTGCGGCAGAGGGCGCAAAGTTTGCCGCCACAATGAACGATTTTGCAAAGACCGTTGCGGCGCTGGGTGAAAACAAGAGATTGGAGGATTTAAGATGCAAGAAATAAAACGCGAAGTTTTAGTGAATAAAGCCTCCGAACTACTTAAAAACGGCACGGTTGACCGTGTTTTCGGCTGGAAAAAGGGCGAGTTTGATTACGATATTACCCCCGCACTTTTCACTACTGCCGAGGATATTGAAAAAGAGTTTGTATGGGGCGATTTTTGCGGCGCTAACTTTTCAAAGTACCTTGTAAAGGAAACGGGAAAGAGTGAAAACAAGGTTCTTGTTTTCTTAAAGCCCTGCGATACATACAGCTTTAACCAGCTTTTAACCGAGCACCGCTTTGACCGTGAAAAGGTTTACGCCGTGGGCGTGCCGTGTAACGGTATGCTTGATACGGGCAAAATAAAAAGCAATACCGAGGGTGTTGCAAAGGTGACCGATAACGGCGATAAGGTAATAATACAAACCCTGTTTGACGGTGAAATAACGCTTGACAGAAACAAGCTTTTGCCCGACCGCTGCTTAAACTGCAAATCCAAAAAGCACGTGGCTTACGACGAGCTTTTGGGCGAGGACGGGACTGTTTTAGACTCTCACCGCTTTGACGAGGTTGAAAAACTTGAAAAAATGACCCCCGATGAGCGTTTCGCTTTCTGGCAGAACGAATTATCCCGCTGTATACGCTGCAACGCCTGCCGCGACGTTTGCCCCGCCTGCACCTGCGAAAAGTGCGTGTTTGATAACCCCAATTCGGGCGTTGAAAACAAGGCGGCTTCAAACGAGTTTGAGGAAAAAATGTTCCACATTATCCGTGCTTTCCACGTTGTGGGCAGATGTACCGATTGCGGCGAGTGCTCAAGGGTATGTCCCCAGCACATTCCGCTGCACCTGCTCAACCGCAAGTTTATAAAGGATATTGACAGCTTTTACGGCGAATATCAGGCAGGCGCAGAGGTAGGCTCACGCGCACCGATAGTAAACTACACCACAGAGGATATTGAGCCGGGCGACGCTGTAAGGAGGAATGAAAATGCGTAAAATATCGCTTGAAAAAATAGATTCGCTTTTCTCCGCCATTGCAGAAAACAATGTGCTTTATATGCCGGTTGATACCAAAACAGGCGCAAAATATGAAAAATGGGAAGACGGGAAAAAGCTTTCAAACGCGCTTAACACCGTAAGGAGCGCAAAGGATTTCTTCTTCCCCCAAACCGAAAATCTTATGGATTTTAAGGTAGAGGGCAAAAAGATAGAGGTTATAGACACCCGCAGCGAAACCGAGGATTTTGTGGTTTTCGGCGTGCGTGCGTGCGATGTTAAGAGCTTTGACGTGCTGGATAAAGTATTTTTGGCAGAGCCGCAGGACAGCTATTATAAAAACCGCCGCGAGCATGGGGTTATAATGTCACTTGCTTGCACAAAGCCGAATGAAACCTGCTTTTGTACCACCTTCGGTATAGACGCGGCAGAGCCTGCGGGCGATGTGGTATGCTATAAAACCGAAGACGCGCTTTATATGGACGCTAAAACCGAAAAGGGCGAAAAACTTTTAAAGGCGATTGACGGCATTACCGAAGATACCGATAACACGGCAGTTACCGAGCAGCAAAAGGTAACGCGCGAAAGAATGGAGAAGTTGCCGTTAGCAAGCCTTAAAGCGGACGCATTCGGCGACGGCAAAACAAAGGAATTTTTCGATCGCCCCGAGTGGAAAGAGCTTTCCGAAAGCTGCCTTGGCTGCGGCACCTGCACCTTTGTGTGCCCCACCTGCCAGTGCTACGATATTAAGGACTTCAACACGGGTCACGGCGTTAAGCGTTTCCGCTGCTGGGATTCCTGTATGTATTCCGAATTTACCAAAATGTCCGCAGGTCAGCCGCGACTGACTCAATTAGAGCGTTTCCGTCAGAGGTTTATGCACAAGCTTGTGTATTTCCCGACGAATAACGACGGTATGTTCTCATGCGTAGGCTGCGGCAGATGTCTTGCAAAATGCCCGATACAAATGAACATTGTAAAGGTAATGAAAAAACTGGGAGGTAACACAAATGGCTGATATTAAAGAACCGCTTATTCCGAAGATCGGCGTTGTTACCGATATCAGGATAGACACTCCCGATGTTAAGACCTTCCGCGTTGTAACGCCCGACGGCAAAAAGGCTTTCGAGCATATGCCCGGTCAGTGCGCAATGCTTTCCATTCCCGGTGTGGGCGAGGCTATGTTCTCAATCACATCTTCCCCCACAAACACCGAGTTTATGGAGTTCTCAATAAAAAAATGCGGCTGCGTTACAGAGTGGCTGCACTCCATGGAGGTAGGGCAGGAAATAACCATACGCGGGCCTTACGGCAGACCTTTCCCCGTTGATACCGAATTTGCGGGTCACGACCTGCTTTTCGTTGCAGGCGGCATAGGTCTCGCGCCTTTGCGCTCGGTTATTAACTACTGCCGCCACTACCGCGACCGCTACGGCAAGATTGATATTGTTTACGGCTCTCGCAGTAAGCAGGACCTTGTTGACTACAAGGAAATAATTGACGAATGGGCAAATGATACGGGCGTAAACGTTCACCTTACCATTGATCGCGAGCAGCCCGAGTGGGACGGACACGTTGGCTTTGTTCCGAATTATGTTAAGGAACTGGGCTTTACAACCGATAAAATCGCCATACTTTGCGGACCGCCTATAATGATTAAGTTTACCCTTGCGGGGCTCCAGGAATTAGGCTTTGATAAAACCCAGGTTTACACCACAATGGAGCTTAGAATGAAGTGCGGCATAGGCAAATGCGGCCGCTGTAACATAGGCGCAAAATACGTCTGCAAGGACGGACCCGTTTTCCGCTTTGACGAAATAGACGAGCTGCCCGACGAGTACTGATAAGGAATAAGGAGGAAAACAAATGGATACTATGGTTGATGTTTACCTGTTCGGCAAGAAATACAGCGTGCCGGATAACCTTACAATAATGCGCGCAATGGAATACGCGGGCTATCAGTTAGTACGCGGCTGCGGCTGCCGTAACGGCTTTTGCGGCGCCTGCGCCACAATTTACCGCATAAAGGGCGACCGCGAGCTTAAAACCTGCCTTGCCTGCCAGACCAAGGTTGAGAACAATATGTATGTTGCAACTCTGCCTTTCTTCCCGCTGGTAAAACAGGTTTACGATATTGAAAAGATAAAACCCACCGAGCAGATTATGATGCAGCTTTACCCTGAAATTTATGCCTGCGTAGGCTGCAACGCCTGCACAAAAAGCTGCACGCAGTCGCTTAACGTTATGCAGTACATAGCGTATGCGCAGCGCGGCGAGTTTGATAAGTGCGCAGAGGAATCGTTTGACTGCGTTATGTGCGGCGTGTGCTCATCCCGCTGCCCCGCAGGTATTTCCCACCCGCAGGTTGCAATGCTTGCGCGCAGACTTAACGGCAAGTATATAGAGCCGAAGTCAGAGCACCTTGAAAAACGCGTTGAGGAAATTAAAGAGGGCGCGTTTACCGAGATTATAGAGTCGCTTATGGGCAAGCCTGTTGAGGAGCTTAAGGAGCTCTACAACAACCGCGAAATTGAGAAATAAGGAGGCGCGCAGATTATGTATTCAAAAGAATTTGAAAAGTCTTTAAAAGCAGTTGAGGCTGCAAGAGAAGATAACATTGCATTAGAGCCGCGCCGTATGACCGCGGACGAAAAGGACGCCCTTTTGGCGGCTTACCACCCCGATTATAAAAAGAGCGAATTTTCCACCCTTAAAATAGGTCCGAACAAGGGCGAACAGGTGCCGCACGAGTTGTGCGAAATGCTTGAGGCGCACAGCCGCATTAAGGCGGACGACGTTGATTTAAACGACGTTACATACGATGTTGACGTGCTTATAATCGGCGGCGGCGGCGCGGGCGCTTCAGCCGCTATTGAGGCGGATAACGTCGGCGCTAAAACTATGATAGTTACAAAGCTGCGCATAGGCGACGCCAACACAATGATGGCGGAGGGCGGTATTCAGGCGGCTGATAAGCCGAACGATTCGCCCGCTATACACTTTGTAGACGCATTCGGCGGCGGTCATTTCGCGGCAAAGCGCGAGCTGCTTTCAAAGCTTGTGTGCGATGCACCCGAGGCTATTAAGTGGCTTAATGAACTCGGCGTTGAGTTTGATAAAACGCCCGACGGCACCATGGTTACCACCCACGGCGGCGGTACTTCGAGAAAGCGTATGCACGCCGCAAAAGACTACTCGGGCGCTGAAATTATGCGTACCCTGCGCGATGAGGTTTTAAACCGCGGTATTCCCGTTGTGGACTTCACCTCGGCTATTGAGCTCATTCTTGATGAAAACGGTAATGCCGCAGGCGCGGTACTTATGAATATGGAGACAAAGGAGCTTATGGTGGCGCGCGCCAAAACCGTTATTATTGCAACGGGCGGTGCGGGCAGAATGCACTATCAGGGCTTCCCGACCTCTAACCACTACGGCGCTACGGCTGACGGACTGGTGTTAGCTTACCGTGTAGGCTCAAAGCTTTTGTATGCCGATACATTGCAGTACCACCCCACGGGTGCTGCTTTCCCGCAGCAGATATTCGGTGCGCTTGTTACCGAAAAGGTGCGTTCTTTGGGCGCTAAGCTTGTAAACCGCGACGGTAAGGTATTTATGCACCCGCTTGAAACACGCGACGTTGCGGCGGCTTCCATTATAAGAGAGTGCTCCGACCGTGACGAAGGCGTAGATACAGGCAGCGGCAAGGCTGTTTGGCTTGATACTCCGATGATTGAAAAAATCGGCGGCGAGGGCACTATTGAAAAGAGAATACCCGCTATGATGCGTATGTTCGCAAGCTACGGTATTGATATTCGCAAGGAGCCGATACTTGTGTACCCGACCCTTCACTACCAGAACGGCGGTATTGACATTAACGTTACAGGTATGAGCACCTGCGTTGAAAACCTGTACGTTGCGGGCGAGGCAGTAGGCGGAATACACGGCAGAAACCGCCTTATGGGCAACTCTCTGCTTGATATAATAGTGTTCGGCAGAACCGCGGGCAAAAACGCGGCGGCAAAATCAAAGGACGTTAAGGTGGGCAAGCTGACACTTGAACACATTAACAAATTTGATGCCGAGCGCGAGGCGGCAGGCATTAAGACCGACGCCGTATCGCCCAAACTCCTACCCGATTACAGAAGACAAAAATAATATAAAAACACAATATCCGAACCCCGAAAGGGGCTCGGATTATTAAGGGGTTTAAAGATGATTGTTGATTTACTTGAAGCACTGACAATATTCTGTTTTGGTCTTTCGTGGCCGATTTCCATCCGCAAATCGTGGATTTCGCGCACCGCGAAGGGCAAAAGCCTTTTTTTTGAAATTTTTCTGCTTATAGGCTACGCCTGCGGCATAACAAAAAAAATAATAGAGGCGGCGGGCTTTTTCGGAATTGCACCGAAATCAGGCTTTATATTTGTCCTCAGCTTTTTCTTCTATGTGCTTAACTTTATTGAGATTTCAATAGATGTGGCGCTTTATTTCAGAAACAAAAAGCTGGATGAAATTGCCGACCGTGAGGCGGCAAACGCCTGAATATAAAACAACACGTCCCCACCGGTCAGGTTTAGCCGGTGGGGGCGCTTTTATTCATGCATATTTTTCAGCTTTTAAATTATTATTAACTCTTTACCCCAACTATTGACAAAGAGCCTTTTTTATTTTATCTTATTTTTTCTTCGTAGGCTCTACTTGCTTACCCCAACATTTATTATAGAGCCCATTCATATATACGCCGTAGGAAAAGCCCAAAAACAGAAAGCCAGCCATTATGGGTATTGTTTTGGGCCATGCGGCTTTAAACGCCTTTTTTAGCATAAAATCCCCCTCGGGATGATTTAAACCTCCGTAAAATATTGCTTATACCAGATTATAAAGGTATACACCGTCCATATTTTGCGGCTGTTATCCGCCTTGCCTGCACGGTGATTATCAAGCAGTGAAACCAATTTTTCGGTGTTGAAGAATTTTTCGGCTATTTCTCCCGTAAATTCTTCCTTTACCGTGTTATAGTATTTATCCTCTTTAAGCCATACTCTTATCGGCACGGGGAAGCCCAGCTTATCCTTTTCGGCGGTTAATTTCGGCAGAGTTTTCTCTGCGGCTTTTCTCAGCGCTAATTTTGTGGTTTTAGTGCTTACCCTGCAATTAAGCGGTATAGTTTCTGCCAGCTCCATAACCTTTTTATCAAGGAACGGCACACGCAATTCAAGCGAATTAGCCATACTTGTCTTGTCGGCTTTAAGAAGAATATCACCCATAAGCCACATATTTATATCGAGGTACTGCATTTTGGTAATATCGTCCTTGCCCCTAACCTCATCATAGAACTTACTGCAAAGCACCTGCGGCGATACGGCTTTTTTCGCGGTCTCGCTTTTAAGCAGCGCGTTTCGCTCCTTGGTGCTGAAAATTGAGGCGTTGCCTATAAAACGCTCCTCAATTGTTTTGCCGCGGCGCACAAGGTAGTTTATGCCGTGTTTTTGCGGTAAATGCTCGCAGATTTTTGAAATAACGCGGCGAATACCGAAGGGCAGCTTATCATAAGCGGTAAGGGTTATCGGCTCTTGATAAATGCGGTAGCCGCCGAAAAGCTCGTCCGCACCTTCGCCCGACATTACCACCTTAACGTATTTGCTCGCAAGCTGACTTACAAAGTAAAGCGCTATTGCGGCGGGGTCGGCAAGCGGCTCGTCCATATGGTACTGAATTTTCGGGAAAGTGCCCCAGTATTCCTCGGGAGTTATAATTTTTGAAATATTCTCAACGCCTATTGTATCGGCAAATTTCTTTGCAAAGTGTATTTCGTTGTAGCGGTCGCCGTCGGGGCTTTCAAAACCCACGGTAAAGGTTTTATCAACATTCGCCGCCTCGGCTATATAGCTTGAATCAATACCGCTTGAAAGGAATGAGCCTACCTCAACGTCGGCTATCTTATGCGCCGCAACCGATTCGCGCACAGCCTTATCTGTAAGGTCGGCAAAATACTCAAGCACGCCGTCTTGTGCGTTGAAATCGGGCTTGAAATAGCGCGTTTTCTTCATTTCGCCGTTTTTAAAGGTGAAATAATGCGCGGGCGGCAGCTTGTAAACGCCCTTGAAAAATGTTTCCTCGGTAGGAGAATACTGGAATGAAAGGTAATGCGCAAGCGCCTCCTCATTTAGCTCCTTTTTGAAATCGGGGTGCTCTAAAAACGACTTTATTTCAGAGCCGAAAATAAAACTTTCACCCATAAAGGTATAGTAAAACGGCTTTATGCCGAACATATCTCGCGCGGCAAAAAGCGAGCGGTCGCGGCGGTCGAAAATAACGAACGCAAACATTCCGCGAAGTTTCGGCACCATGCTTTCGCCCCATTCCTCAAAGCCGTGCAGCAGCACCTCGCTATCGGAATTATTGGCGAAAATATGCCCCTTTTCAAGTAATTCGGCGCGCAGCTCCTTAAAGTTATATATCTCTCCGTTGAAAACAAGCACCAGGGACTTATCCTCATTGAACATAGGCTGACCGCCCTCGGCAAGGTCTATAATGCTGAGCCGCCTGAATCCGAGCGCAATATCGGTATCAACAAACTGCCCCGACGCGTCAGGCCCTCTGTGTACGATTCTGTCCATCATACGCCCGAGCACCGTGCCGTCGTCCTTTATATAATTTGTAAAGCCCGTAAAGCCACACATAATTGAATTCGCTCCTTATAAAGCATAATAAATTCATTATACACTAAAAATCCGCTCTTGTCTCTATTTTTTTCAAAGAAAATAAAAATATTTAAAAACTGCGCTTTTCGGGATAGACAAACCCGACGGTTTATTATATAATATATGTGTATCTTTTTTAAAAAAGCGGAGGTTAAAATGGAGAAGATTTTAGTGCTTGACTTCGGCGGTCAGTATAATCAGCTTATCGCCCGGCGTGTAAGAGAGAATAACGTTTACTCGGAAATTCGCCCCTACACCGCCCCGATTGCGGAAATAAAGGCTGCGGGATATAAGGGAATAATTTTAACGGGCGGACCCAAAAGCGTATACGGCGAAAACGCCGTGCTTTACAGTAAGGAGCTTTTCGAGCTGGGTATACCTGTAATGGGCATTTGCTACGGCGCACAGCTTATGGCGCATATGCTCGGCGGTGAGGTAACTGCGGGCGCCAGCGAATACGGCAAGGTTGAGGTAAAGGTGGATAACGGCAGCAAGCTTTTTGCGGATATACCCTCAAAAACCGTTTGCTGGATGAGCCACACCGACTACATAAAGCAGGTGCCGCTCGGCTTTAAAATCGTAGGCAAAACCGATGTTTGCCCAGTTGCCGCAATGGAAAACCCCAAGGAAAGGCTGTATGCCGTTCAGTTCCACCCCGAGGTTATGCACACTCCGCTCGGCTCACAAATGATAAGGAACTTTATTTATAACGTCTGCGGCTGCAAGGGCGAGTGGACCATGTCCTCCTTTACCGCCCGCACAATTGAGGGACTTAAAAACAAAATCGGCAATAAAAAGGTGCTTTGCGCCCTTTCGGGCGGAGTGGACAGCTCTGTTGCAGCCCTGCTTTTGCACAAGGCGGTAGGCGAAAACCTCACCTGCATTTTTGTTGACCACGGTCTGCTTAGAAAGGATGAGGCAAAGCAGGTAAACGACCTGTTCAGAGGCACTTATAATATAAATCTTATATCGGTTGACGCGTCCGAGCAGTTTTTGGGCCAGCTGCGCGGCATAAGCGAGCCTGAGCAAAAGCGCAAGATTATCGGCAGAGAGTTTATACGCGTATTTGAGGCTGAGGCTAAAAAAATCGGCAAGGTGGATTATCTGGTTCAGGGCACTATTTACCCCGATTGCATTGAGTCGGGCGTAGGCGACGCCGCGCTTATAAAGAGCCACCACAATGTGGGCGGTCTGCCCGATCACGTTGACTTTGACGAGATAATAGAGCCGCTCAGAGACTTATTTAAGGATGAGGTGCGCAAGGTAGGCTTAGAGCTAGGTATGCCGGAAAATATGGTGTACCGTCAGCCTTTCCCGGGTCCGGGGCTCGGCGTTCGCATTATCGGCGAGCTTACCCGCGAGAAAATTGCTATTTTGCAGGATGCCGACGCTATCTTCCGCGAGGAAGTGGCAAACGCGGGGCTTGACCGTGAGATAGGTCAATACTTCGCCGTGCTTACAGATATGCGCTCGGTGGGCGTTATGGGCGATTTCAGAACCTATGACTACACCGTAGCGCTCCGCGCGGTTACAACCAGCGACTTTATGACGGCTGACTGGGCGCGTATTCCGTATGAGGTGCTCGACGCCGCCTCCCGCCGCATAGTAAACGAGGTTAAGGGCGTAAACCGCATTGTGTACGATATAACCTCCAAACCCCCGGCAACTATTGAGTGGGAGTAGTCGCCGCTTACCCGAAAACCCTTTATTTTCAAGGGTTTTCGGGTTTCTTTTTTGCCCCGGGTACACGAAAGGTACACGGCGGGTACACGAAAAACTTATGCGAAAGCCTCCAAACGGTCGGCAACTTCCCCGTGTTTTGTCGGGTACAGGTGGGAATAGATCTCCAAAGTTGTCGTCACGCTCTCATGCCCGAGGCGTTCGCTGATCAGCAGTGGTGCAAACCCAAGCTCGATCAGCAAGCTGGCGTGGCTGTGACGAAGATCGTGCACCCGTATCTCCCGGAGTCCGGTCTTCTTGCAGCCTCTTTCCATTTCGTGTTTCAGATAATGCTTCGTTACTTCGAACAGTCTGTCTGACGGATCGTAGCCGTACAATCTGTCGGCATAATCCTTTACCATACTGCCGGATGATAGTATTTATGTAATTATCAATAACACACTTTTTATTATTGAATGTAAATATCAACAGGTGGCAGGCTCTGTTGACGAAAAATTGCAGACTTGTGATTTCAAGAGAAAGCAGTATCAGAAACTGATGGCACCGCTCAATATTGATGTAGAGTACATCTATTTGCTTTCGGAATGGTTTAAAGATCCTAAATATAAAGATGTTTTGGATTATATCATTAGTATGCGTTGTCACTACTATTTTGAATACATACCGCTTACAAAGTTAGGATTGCCCGTGCCGCCTAACAGCGAGGAGGAATAAGTAATGTCAAGAGATTTTAATGCGTGGTTGTCAGGTTTTCGTGACAGTATTGCAGACTATGGTTATTACATAGATTTTGAAAAGGTTCACAGAAACGTCGATAATATCAAGGTTGAACTTAATATCTTAAATTCCCTCATCGGTTCTAGAAATATTGAAGCTGATTTTGAAAATTTGATGAGAAAATATCCCGAAGTATTAAAGTGTATCCCTCTGCTCTTAGCAGTTCGAGCAAATGAAATCTACTGTCAAGATGAAAATGGCGGTCATTTATTCCAATTTGATTTTGGGAAGTATCCGCCGAACAGCCACGCTCATTATGAGAGATACAAATATTTTATGCGTGAAACCGGGTTGTTTGATTTATTAGAAAATCATATAGTGAATAATTTGGTGGACTATGCAACGGGCGTCGAAACAGGTCTTGATTCCAACGGTCGTAAAAATCGTGGCGGTCACCTTATGGAAGATTTAGTTGAGAGTTTTATTCAAAAAGCAGGTTTTGTAAAAGGCGTTAATTACTTCAAAGAAATGTATATTCACCAAATTACAGATAAATGGAATATAGATTTATCCGCTATTTCCAATCAAGGCAAGATGGAAAAACGTTTTGATTTTGTTGTTAAGACACCTAATATGATTTATGGTATTGAAACTAACTTTTATGGAAGTGGTGGCAGCAAACTAAACGAAACTGCACGTAGTTATAAAACTCTTGCGTGGGAAACCGAAGAAATTGACGGTTTTACATTCGTTTGGTTTATCGACGGAAAAGGTTGGACAAGCGCAAGAAACAATCTCGAAGAAACTTTTGATGTTATGCAGCACATTTACAACATCAAAGACTTGGAGGATGGTGTAATTAGCGAGGTTTTTAAATAATGGCAAAGAAAATAACAAAATGGGAGCCGGAAGATTTCGAGTTGGAAATGACTACCCATTGGTCTTTTCCAAAACGTGGCGATTGGGCAACTCACGATGCAAAGTGGCGTGGTAATTGGTCACCATATATTCCTCGAAACATTCTGCTCCGCTATTCACAAGAGAACGATTTAGTTCTCGATCAGTTTGTGGGTGGTGGTACCACCCTTGTAGAAGCAAAATTGCTTAACAGAAACATTATTGGTGTAGATGTTAATGACGTTGCTCTTACTCGTTGTAAAGAAAAAACAGCATTTGAACACGAAGGTGCTAACGGTAAAGTGTATCTTCATAAAGGTGATGCAAGAAATCTTGATTTCGTGCCGGATAACAGCATTGATTTGATCTGTACCCATCCGCCTTATGCTGATATTATTCAATACAGCGAGGATATTCCTGAAGATTTGTCTTTGTTAAAGGTAAAGGATTTTCTTGAGGAAATGAAAAAGGTTGCGGCTGAAAGTTATCGTGTTCTAAAAAAGGATAAGTTCTGTGCAGTTCTTATGGGTGATACACGCCAAAAAGGTCATATGATACCGATGTCTTTTGATGTTATGCGTATCTTTGAAGAAACAGGCTTTAAGCTCAAAGAACTGATTATCAAAGAACAACATAATTGTAAGGCTACGGGATATTGGAAAACCAATAGTGTGAAATATAATTTTTTGCTTATAGCACACGAGTATCTGTTTGTGTTAAAAAAATAAAAAGAAAAGGGAAGTAATATGGGAATAGTACATTTTTTGAATGTAAATGAGGGCGATTGCATTTGGATAAAACATCCATCTGAACATAATACGATTATCGATATATCCAATGGGAAGAGTGTTAAGAATATTTTTGAGAGTGCATCTTTATCGGGTAATCATAATCAAAAAGACCTTCCTGTAAATCCAATTGAATATCTTAAAGGTAGGAATGTTAGTACGATTTTTCGATTTATATTAACTCATCCAGATATGGACCATATGGATGGAATTAAAACACTATTTGAAACATATGAAGTTTTGAATTTTTGGGATACCGCAAATACCAAGACTATGGATGAGAAATCGGATTGGGGGAAATATGATAAAGCGGATTGGGATTTCTATCAAGAAATTAGGCAATCGTCAGCATCTCCAAAGGTATTAAATCTATATGCAGGGCAGAAAGGGAAATATTATAATCAGACGGAAGATGGCAAATCAGGTGCAGATGGATTATATTTGCTTGCACCGACAGTAATGACGAACAAGGAATGAATACATATATTGGAATATGGATAAATCAAGTAATTGAAAGAAAAGCGAACACGGCAATAAATAATCTCTAAACAAAATTGATTAGTAATTGTCGAGTTTGAATAACGGATTAAAATGCCGAAAGCCTGTATTTATGCGGGTTTCCGGC
>ERZ857969.1942-NODE-1942-length-25762-cov-4.219629_pt1 | contig 25762 bp, 24 predicted proteins | sample MGYA00519864_ERZ857969 | MGnify/ENA primary metagenome ERZ857969 (study PRJEB31778, sample SAMEA3449382) | human gut metagenome | biome: human gut; feature: human-associated habitat; material: faeces | place: United Kingdom | collected 2010/2012 ... | reverse complement strand
AATTTTGTTGGATTAAAAGATGTTGGAGACCCTATTGAACTTGCTAAAAAATATGACGTACAATGTGCAGATGAAGTTGTCTTTTTGGATATTACAGCTTCTTATGAAGATAGAGGCATTATGAAAGATATTATTGAACGCGGGGCTTCGGAACTAACAATTCCTCTAGCAGTAGGAGGTGGAATTAGAACATTAGATGATTTTAGAATGATTCTTGCCTCAGGTGCTGATAAAGTTTCTATTAATTCTGCAGCAATTGCTAATCCTCAACTAATTAAAGAAGCAGCTGATGAATTTGGGGTTCAATGTGTAGTAATTGCTATTGATGCCAAAAAAAGAGAAGACCAAAGTGGATGGGATGTCTACGTTAAAGGTGGAAGAGAAAATACAGGTTTAGATTTAATTGAATGGGTAAAAAAATGCGAAAGTTTAGGTGCTGGAGAAGTATTGCTTACTTCGATGGATGCTGACGGAACTAAAGCGGGTTATGATATTGAAATGCTTAATGCTGTTTGTAAGGCTGTTGATATTCCAGTTATTGCTTCAGGTGGTTGTGGAAGTGTTCAAGATATTGTTGATGTTTTTGAAAAAACAAATGTTGATGCAGCATTAGTGGCTTCACTTTTCCACTTTAATGAAGCAACTGTTGAAGATGTAAGAAATGAATGTAAAAAACATGGTATAAATGTAAGGAGAACAAGATAATGAGACCAGATTTTAATAAAATGGAATTAATTCCAGCAATTGTCCAAGATTATCAAACAAAAGAAGTATTAATGTTAGCTTATGTCAATGAAGAAGCTTATGATAAAATGTTAGAACTTAAACAAACTGTTTTTTATTCAAGAAGCAGACAAAAGTTATGGCATAAAGGAGAAGAATCAGGACATTTTCAAGATATTAAAGGAATGTATTTAGATTGTGATTTAGATACTTTATTGATTTATGTCAAACAAACAGGAGCGGCTTGTCATACTGGGGCTTATTCATGCTTCTTTAATGAAGTACAAGCTTATGATGCAAGAGATATTTTTAGAGAATTGGAAAAAACAATTGCTGATCGTAAGATTCATCCAGTTGAAAAATCTTATACAAATTACTTATTAAATGAAGGGGTTGATAAGATTTGTAAAAAAGTGGGTGAAGAGGCAAGCGAAACAATTATTGCAGCAAAAAATGATAATAAAGAAGAATTGGTTGGCGAAATATCTGATTTATTATTCCACACTTTTGTTTTAATGAATGATCGAGGTGTCAGTTTAGAAGATATTCAAAATAAACTTAAAGAAAGACATCAAGTAACTGGAAACAAAAAAGAATTTCATACAAGAGGAGATTATTAAATCTTCTCTTTTTATGTTTCATATTATGAAAAAATGTAAACGAATACATGAAAATGAATATAATAATAATCAATGATAAAGGAGGAATTCAAATGGGATTTAAAGAAGGATTTTTCTGGGGAGGAGCAACAGCTGCAAACCAATATGAAGGTGGATGGAATGAAGGTGGACGTGGTCCAGCCTTAACAGACTTTACAACAGGTGGAAGTGTTAAAGAGTCAAGAAAAGTAACTTGGATCGATAAAGATGGAAATGCACATGCAACACCACAAGTTCATTTTGATGATGCTTTACCAGAAGGTGGAGATCATTATGCTTGTTTAGATGGATACTTATATCCAAATCATGAAGGTACTGATTTCTATCATCATTATAAAGAAGATATTAAATTATTTGCGGATATGGGATTCAAGATGTTTAGAATGTCTATTTCTTGGTCAAGAATTTATCCTCGTGGAGATGAAGAAACACCTAATCAAGAAGGTATTGAATTTTATAGAGATGTTTTCAAAGAATTAAGAAAATATAATATTGAACCATTAGTTACGATTCATCATTTTGATACACCAATTTATTTAGTAGAAAAATATGGAGATTGGCAAGATCGTAAATACATTGATTTCTTTGTAAAATACTGTAAAACAGTCTTTACAGAATACAAAGGACTTGTTAAATACTGGCTTACATTTAATGAAATCAATAACACTTTAAATGTTATCAATATGTTTGGTGATGGAACAACTGATGAAGATTACAAAAAACGTTTAACGCACTTACATTATCAATTTGTGGCAAGTGCAAAAGCCGTTAAATTAGGACATGAAATTGATCCTGAAAACAAAATTGGATGTATGCTTGCAGGAGCAATCACATATCCACATACATGTGATCCAAAAGACATGTTATTAAATCAACAAACAATGGAAGAAAACTTCTGGTATTGTGGAGATGTTCAATGCTTTGGTGCTTATCCTCCATTTGCAAAGAGAATTTGGAAAGAACATAACATTACAGATTTAGATATCACTGAAGAAGATTTAAAAGTCTTAAAAGAAGGTGTTGTTGATATGTTTACATATAGTTACTATATGACAAACAATGTGACAACTCATGAAACAGAAGATACAGTACAAGGTAACTTTGCGGCAGGTATTCGTAACCCATATTTAACTTATTCAGATTGGGGATGGGCTTTAGATCCATTAGGGCTTCAATATTCATTAGAAAAAATCTATGACCGTTATAGAATTCCACTAATGGTCGTAGAAAATGGACTAGGTGCTTATGATACAGTAGAAGAAGATGGATCAATTCATGATGATTATCGTATTGATTACTATAGACCACATATTGAAGCAATGTCAGCTGCTTGTGATAATGGGGTTGATTTAATTGCTTATACAACATGGGGATGTATTGATTTAGTTTCTGCTGGAACTGGAGAAATGAGAAAACGTTATGGTTTCATTTATGTAGATAAACATGATGATGGAACTGGAGATTTATCAAGAAGACCAAAAGATTCATTCTATTGGTATAAAAAAGTAATAGAATCAAACGGAACTGATTTAGATTAATTTAACAGATAATTTATGAATAAGAGAAAATAGCAATATTTTCTCTTATTTGTTATAATAAGGAAAAATGGAGGATAAAATATGAGAGTTATAGATTATCATATGCATACACATTTTTCAGGGGATAGTGAGGCAAATCCTAGAGAACATGTTTTAAAAGCAATAGAAATGAATTTAGATGAAATCTGTTTTACAGATCATCGTGATTTTGATTATCCAATAGATTCTTTTGAATTAGATGTTGAAAACTATTATCAAGAGATTCAAAGTTTAAAAGAGGAATTCAAAGATCAAATAAAAATTAAATGGGGTATTGAAATGGGATTGGATTTAGATCATCAAGAAGAAATTGAAAATTTAATTCAACAATATCCTTTTGATTTTGTTATTGGATCTATTCATGTGATTCATCATACAGAATTTTATTATGGTGAATTTTTTAAAGGAAAAACAAAGGAACAAGCACATCGTGAATTTTTTGAAGAAACATTAAAATGTGTAAAAGCTTTCGATTGTTTTAATGTTTTAGGCCATTTAGATTATATTGTAAGATATGGACCTTATGAGGATAAAACTGTTGATCATCAAAAATATCAAGATATTATAGATGAAATCTTTAAAACACTTATTCAAAAAGGAAAAGGTATTGAAGTCAATACATCGGGATATCGAGATTTAAAAACATGTGGATTTCCTAATTTCGAACAGGTACAACGTTACTATGATTTAGGAGGACGTATTATTACCATTGGTACTGATAGTCATACAAGTAATCGTGTTGGTGAAAATTGTTTAAATGTAGCAAAAAAATATCAGGAAATTGGTTTTGACGATGTCAGTACATTTACGCAAAGAAAAAGAGATTAACACAATGTTCTTTTTTTCTAGATATGGTATAATATAGAAACAAAAGGAGTGAAGAAGTATGGAATTATATACTAAAGAAAGTTTAAAAGAAGTTATTGAAAAATCAAAGGATGAATTTTATATGCCAAAGGTATTATTTGATCATTATAAAAGTTTAAGATTAGAAACAAAACTTGCTTATGTTTCAATTCTAGAAACAATGAAAAATAAAGCAGGTTATACAACTGAAAATACAGCTTATATTAAAGTGGATAATCCCCAAATTCAAGTAAATCTTGCAATACTTGCTAATAAAAAAGTTGATCAAGAAAAAGTAAATAAATATTTAAAAGAATTAGAAGAAGTTGAATTAATAAAGGTAGATAAACAAAATATTTTTGTTTATGATGTTTTATCATGATTCGTTTTCTAACACAAAGATTTATTGAAAATTATGATGATTATAAAAATCAAAAAGTAAGACAAGCTTATGGAACGTTATGTTCCATTTTGTCCATTATATGCAATATTGTTTTAGTTATTTTTAAAATAACAATTGGTTTAATTGTTCATTCGGTTGCTATTCAAGCAGATGGTTTAAATAACTTATCGGATGTAGGAAGTAATTTAGCTTCTTTATTTGGCTTTAAACTTGCTAATAAACATCCTGATAAAGATCATCCCTATGGTCATGGACGTTATGAATATATTGCAGGAATGGTGATTGCTTTTTTAATTTTAGTAGTAGGTATTCAATCTTTAAAAGAATCAGTTGTTAAGATTTTTAATCCTGAAAAAGTTATGTTTTCATTTGTTGCAGTAGTGATTTTAATATTTTCTATTTTAGTGAAGCTATGGATGTATTATTTTAATAATCAAATTGGTAAAAAAATTGATTCATCATCTTTAAAAGCTGCAGGACAAGATAGTTTAAATGATGTTGTGACAACATTTGCAACACTTGTTTCTTTAATACTTACATTGATAACTGATTTACCAGTTGATGGAATTATTGGGACAATTGTTTCTTTAATTGTTATTTTTGCAGGAATTAATGTATTTAAAGATACAATCAATCCTTTATTAGGATTGGCACCTGATAAAGCCTTGATAGATGACATTGAAAATTTTATTATGTCATATGATAAACCTTTAGGTATTCATGATTTAATGATGCATGATTATGGACCAGGAAGAATGTTTATGACACTTCATGTGGAAGTAGATTGTCAAGAAGATGTTATGAAAATTCATGAAGAAATCGATGATATTGAAAGAGCAATTCAAGAAAAATATCATATTCATACGACCATTCATTATGATCCAGTGGATGTGCATAATCCAAGGTTATTAGCTTTAAAACAACAAGTTTTAGAAATTGTAAAAGGAATAGATGAACATTATTCGATTCATGATTTTAGAATGGTTCCAGGAAAGAATCATACAAATTTAATATTTGATGTTTTAATACCAGCTAATGATCAAATTAGTCATCAAATTTTAAAGAATAAAATAAGTGCTGAAGTCAAACAAATCAGTGACGAATATCATTGTGTCATTGAAATTGATCATGCTTTTGTTTAAAGAGGAGAAATCCTCTTTTTATTTATTGTGATACTTGTATATACATGATAAAATAATGTTTATGAGGAGGATGTTTATGAAAAAAGTAATGTTAGGTGTTTCTTTATATCCAGAACAAGAAACATTAGAAGAAATTGATGCCTATTTAAAAAAAGCATCGACTTATGGTTTTAAAAAAGTATTTACAAGCATGTTTTCAGTACCAGGGACAAAAGAAGAAATTATTGCTTATTTTAAAGATTTTATAAAAATCGTTCATAAATATGGCATGATTGTTTCTGGTGACTGTAATAGTGAATTATTTCATAGATTAGAAGCAACAGAAACAGACCTTTCGGTTTTTAAAGATATTGGAGTAGATATTTTAAGAATGGATTTTAGTTTTAACGATGAAAGGGATGCCACTCTTATTAATAATAAAGAAGGCATTAAAATTGAAATGTCTACAAGTTTTATTGATGTCATTGAAACAGCTATTAAAAATGGAGCTAAACCAGAAAATATTTCTACATGTCATAATTTCTATCCAGAAAGATATACGGCTCCAAGTTTAGAAACTATTAATGATATTAATAATTATTGGAAAGCTAAAAATATTCCGGTAGCTATCTTTATTTCAAGTTTAGTTAAAGGAAGTCATGGACCATGGCCAGTGAGTGATGGTCTTCCAACCATTGAAGAACATCGAGATATGCCGATAGAAATTCAATTAAAACACTGTTTAGCTTTAGACAATGTAGATGAAATAATCATTGGAAATGCCTATGCTAGTGATGAAGAATTTAAAGCAATCGATCAAGTAATGAAACAAGTGTATGTAGATATTCCTAAAAATGAATCTTTAGGTTTTTTAGCAGATTTTGTGCCCCATGGTTTAACTAAAAGAATACCTTTTAAGATTCATTTAGATAAGGGTATTACTGCTTTGGAAAAAGAAATTTTATTTAATTATCCAAGTCATAGTGATTTAGGTGATTGTATGAATTATATGTTACGTTCACGTTGGACAAGAATGGTTTATAAAGGAAAAGAAATTCCATGTCGTCCTTGTGATAAAGCGTACTATACAAGGGGTGATGTTGTAATTGTCAATGACAATATTATACATTATCGAGGAGAAATTCAAATCGTTTTAAAAGAAATGAAGGTAGATGGTCAAAGAAATTTATTAGGACATATTGATGAAAATGAAATCTTTATTTTAGAACATATTAAAGCAAAAGATGTTTTTACCTTTGTTGAATAAAGTAGATAGAAATCTACTTTTTCTTTTGTTTTTATAGCTAAAAAGAAGAAAATATGACATAATGGTTGAGGTGATATTATGGAAAATACAAAAAAAGAAAAGAAAGAATATACAAAAGATTCATTAGATGATGGAATCATTACAACAGGTTTTTTAGAAGTATTGCCTGATGGATTTGGTTTTATTAGAAATGCAAATTATTTATCAGATCCTCATGATGTCTATGTCTCTCAATCACAAATTTATAAATTTAAATTAAAAACAGGTGATTTTATTACAGGTGTTGTTAGGGAACCAAAAGCATCTGAAAAGTTTAGATCTCTTTTACATATTCAAAAAATCAATCATTATGATTTAGAAACAGCAATGAAAAGAAAATCCTTTGAAAGCTTAACACCAATTTTTCCAAATGAAAAAATTAGTGTTGGCAAAAGTGGAAAAATAGCAATGAGAATGATAGATTTACTTGCTCCTATTGGTAAAGGTCAAAGAGGAATTATTGTTTCTCCTCCAAAAGCAGGAAAAACAACGCTTTTAAAAGATATAGCTTTAGCTGTTAAAGAAAATAATAAAGATATACATATTTTAATTTTATTAATTGATGAAAGACCAGAAGAAGTAACGGATATTAAAGAAGCTGTTGAAGGAGATAATGTGGAAGTTCTTTATTCAACGTTTGATGAAACACCAGATCGACATAAAAAAGTATCAGAAATGGTCATTGAAAGAGCAAAACGTCTTGTTGAACATGGTCAAGATGTAATGATTTTATTAGATAGTATAACACGTTTAACACGTTCTTATAATTTGATTTGTTCGCCATCAGGAAGAACACTTTCAGGGGGATTAGATCCAAACTGTCTTTATATGCCAAAGAGATTTTTTGGTGCGGCCAGAAATATGAGAGAAGGGGGAAGTTTGACGATTCTTGCAACTGCTCTTGTAGATACAGGAAGTCGTATGGATGATGTTATTTATGAAGAGTTTAAAGGAACAGGAAACATGGAACTTGTATTATCTCGTGCAATGCAAGAAAAACGCATTTTTCCAGCAATCGACATAGCTAAATCTGGAACAAGAAGAGAAGATTTATTATTAAGTGAAAAAGAACTACAAGTGAACCATATGATTCATTATTCATTAAATGGGACACGTGCGAGTCAAAATTTAGATGATGCGCTTTTATTATTTAGAAATACTAAAAATAATGATGAACTTATTGAAACAATGTTAAAAAGAAAGTAGGATAGAATTTCTATCCTTTTTAAATAGGTGATATATGATAGAAATAAGACATGAAAAACTAAATATAGAAAAACCTTATAGATGTATTGTTGTTTCTGATATTCATAGTCATTTAGATCGTTTCAAACAGCTTTTAAAAGAAGCACGATATACTACACAAGACTATTTGATCATTGATGGAGATTTTGTAGAAAAGGGAACACAAGCCATAGAAACAGTACACTATCTTCAATATTTACAACAAAAAAGCCAAAGGGTATATGTTTTACTAGGTAATTGTGAATATGCTTTAGATGCATTGATTAATGATGATGATCTTTGTCAAGAAATGTTACATTACTTACGTAAAATTGGTAAAAGTGGAATGATTGATCAAATTGTTTCTCGAAAACATTTAGATTTGAAGAAAGAAAAACCACAAATTTTACAAAAAATTGTAAGAGAATCTTTACAAGAAGAACTTAATTATATAGCGAGTTTGCCTACTTCAATAGAAACCGATGATTTTTTATGTATTCATGCTGGGATTGAAAACAAAAATGATTGGCAAAATGCACCGCTTTCTTCATTTATCGAAAAAAGAGATTTTCAAAAAGTAGGTCATTGTTTAAAAAAATATGTCATAGTAGGTCATTTGCCAACTTCAAATTTTTATCAAAATCAAATTAAAAATGATGTTTTGATGGATTTTGATAAAAAAATAATGAGTATTGATGGCGGAACAGGGGTTAAATTTATCAGTCAATTGAATGCACTTATTATTGAAAATGATGGTAAGAATTTAACTTTTAAGAATCATTTTGTACAACCTTTACCATTCTATAGAATAAAACAAGACAAATTTGTAGAAAATAAGGAAAATCATAAGGTTTCCTGGCCAAATTTTGAAATAGAAATTTTAGAAAAAAGAGAAGAATTTTCATTTTGTAAAGTTATTCATACAAACCAAATGTTATGGATCAAAAATGAATTTATTTATTTGAAAAATAAACACTTTTATTGTTTAGATGATTATATTGATCATTTTATAACGGTTCATGAAAATGAAGATGTTAAAGTAATAGGATTATATGGAAAATTTGCCTATATTATCAAAAATAAAGAAATAGGCTGGATAGAAAGCGGATATTTAGAAAAAATATAATTCTTTAGAAATCTTTAGAATAATTTAGATTTTTTTTAAGAAATATGGGTTAAAATAAAAAGGAAGGTAAAAATCATGGAACTTAGAATACTTCAGTATTTTTTAATGGTTGCACGTGAGAAAAATATTACGCGTGCAGCTAAGCAACTACATATGACACAACCTACATTATCAAGACAATTAATGCAGTTGGAAGATGAATTAGGGAAGCCTTTGTTTATTCGAGGAAAAAGAAAAATAGAACTCACAGATGAGGGTGTTTTACTTAGAAGAAGAGCAGAAGAAATTTTATCACTTGTTAATAAAACAGAACAAGAGATTACTCAAAGTGAAGAAGAAATGGTTGGTCAAATTATGATTGGAACGGGTATTTTTTCATCTTCACAAACGGTTCTTTCGCAAGTGATTGAAGAGTTTCATGATGAATACCCTCTTGTAAAATTTGATATCTATGTAGGAAATGCGGATTTGATTAAAGAAAGAGTTGATCAAGGATTAGTAGATATTGGGATTTTGTTGGAACCAGTAGATATTTCAAAATATAATCATTTACGTATACCGCTTCAAGAAAAATGGGGAATCATTGTTTCAAAAACTAATTCTTTGGCTAATAAGCCCTATGTTAAAAAAGAGGATTTAAAAGAATTACCATTGTTTTTAACAAATAGGGAAATTGTTCAAAGTGAAATTTCTAATTGGTTAAAAGGGGATGTTTCGTTGCACAGCATGTTTTCTTATAATTTTGCTTCAGCAATTCTTCCTTTTATTCAAGATGATCAAGGAGCAGCGATTACAGTAGAAGGAGCCTATCAGGTGTTAAATCAAAAGAATATTTGTTTCATTCCTTTTTATCCAGAACTATCAACAAATACCGTTTTTATATGGAAGAAATATACACGTCTTTCACCAGTTATTGATAGGTTTATTAAAAAAGTACAAGAATATTTAGAAAAGAGTAGGAGTCTATATGAAAAATAGAAAAAAATTAGTGATTACTTTGATTGGAGTAATCGTCTTAGGAATAGGTTTATTTGTTTATCAAACATTTATAAAAAAACAACTGCATTTTAAAGAAAATCTGACAGTAGAAATTAATGGGAAGTTTAATCCCAATAGCTATATTAGTGAAGTTGAACATGGAAATGTTAAAGATGTAGCATGTCAAAGCAAAAATTTAAATATTAAAAAGCTAGGAAAATATGAAGTGACATATACATATAAAAATAGAGAATATACAACAACGATTCAAGTTGTAGATACACAAAAACCTGTATTTAAGGGATTGGATGATTTAACGGTTTCTTTAAATACAACACCTGATTTAAAAGCTGGTGTGGAAGTAAGTGATAATAGTTTAGAAGATATCCAATATAAAATTGATGATAAAAATTTAGATACTTCTAAAGAAGGAACGTATGAAGTTACTTATGTGGCAAAAGATAGTTCTGGAAACAAAATAACTGTTAAAAGAAAAGTAAATGTAATTAAAAAAATTGGTAGTGATAAACAATCTAATGAAAAAGTTGTTTATTTAACATTTGATGATGGTCCATCAGAAAATACTAAAAAAATCATGGATATACTTGCAAAATATGATGCTAAAGCAACATTTTTTGTAACAGGAAGAAATCAAGATTATAATTATTTGATTAAAGATGCTTATAATGCAGGACATACGATTGCTCTTCATACGTATAGTCATGAATATTCAACTGTCTATGCTTCAGTTGATGCTTATTTTGATGATTTAAATAAAGTAGGTCAAATGGTAAAAAAAGAAATCGGTTTTGTACCACATTATATTCGTTTCCCAGGTGGAAGTTCAAATACAGTGTCAAGAAGATATTGTCAAGGGATTATGTCAACTCTTACAAAAGAAGTTGTTGAAAAAGGATATCAATATTATGATTGGAATGGAGATTCAACAGATGCTTCAGGAAATCATGTAGCTGTAGATAAGTTGATTAGAAACGGGACATCATGTCATGATAATAATGTCATGATTTTATGCCACGATACACAAGCTAAGGATACCACTGTTCAAGCCTTACCTGCTATTATTGAACACTATAAAAATTTAGGCTATACTTTTAAAGGAATTGATGATGCGACATATGCCCCACATCAAAGTGTTAATAATTAATAAAAGTAATGTTCATTTTTGGACATTACTTTTCATTTTATTAAGTTCTACTTTTATTTTTTCAATACTTTTTTCTAATAAATCATAATCATTTTGATTTTGTTTAGAAAGGGAATTTTGATCTTGTAAATAAGAGATATAAGCACTATTTAAAGAGAGCATATCTCCTAGGGTTGTTAAAAAAGCGCCAATAATGGCCTGTTCATCATTTGAAAAACATTCATTAAATGATTGTGAAATGATAACAATCATCTGATTAAGTAAAACAGTATTCATGTAAGGTAGAGACATATAATCACCAATATATTATATGTATCAAAAGATGAGTTGACTGAACGAAATAAATATTTATTGATAAAAAATATAGTTATTAAAATAAAAAACTATTGACAAACAAAAAAAGAGGTATAATATATAGACATACATATAAATGAGCGATGAACAAGATACGATTTTACATCCGCTTCCTATAGAGAACATTCGATTGGTGGAAAGAATGTAGGTAATGATATAAGACCATCACTTGTGAGCTATTATCTTGAAATAAAAGTAGGGAAATCGTAATTTCTGCGTTAAAGAAATAGCATTATAAAAAGATGTGAAGGGGCGATTAAATATCGCAATCTAAGTGGTACCGCGGAACAAGGTTTTCGTCTTAGCGTAAAGTTAAGCGAAAACCTTTTTATATGTGATGATTGATTTAAAAGAGGGGGATTCATTTATGAATGGTTTACTATTACTTGGATTAAGTGCTTTAATTTTAGTAGTGGCTTATTTATTCTATGGTCGTTACTTAGTTAAAACATGGGGAATTGATCCAAAAGCAACAACACCTGCTGTTGCAAAAGAAGATGGGACAGACTTTGTACCTACAAACAAATGGTCAGTCTTTGCTCATCAATTCTCATCAATTGCAGGAGCTGGACCTGTAACTGGACCAGTTATGGCAATGATGTTTGGTTGGCTACCAGCCTTTTTATGGGTTATCGTTGGTGGTGTATTCTTTGGTGCTGTACAAGATTTTGGAGCACTTTATGCTTCTGTTAAAACAGAAGGAAAATCAATGGGACAAATCATTGAAAAATATATTGGACGTAAAGGTAAAAAATTATTTTTCTTATTTTGTTGGATTTTTACATTAATTGTTATTGCAGCTTTCGCTGATATGGTTGCTGGAACATTTAATGGAATTAGTGCTGATGGAGCTAAACTTGCACCAAATGCGAGTGCTGCTTCAATTTCAATTTTATATGTTTTCGTAGCAATGGCCTTTGGTTTATTCTTGAAAAAAGTTAAACTAGAAGGTTTACCAAAAGTGATTCTTGGTATTGCTTTAATTATTGTTATGTTAGCACTTGGAATTATGTTTCCAGTATATGCTACTAAAACAACTTGGATTTATGTTGTCTTTGTATATATTTTCTTTGCTTCAGTTACACCTATGTGGTTACTTAAAACACCACGTGATTATTTAACAACATTCTTATTCATTGGAATGATCGTTGCTGCTGTTATTGGTGTATTTGTAAGCAATCCAACAATTACAACACCTGCTTTTGTAGGATTTAAATCTGCTTCAGGAAGTTATATCTTCCCAACATTATTTGTTACAATTGCTTGTGGTGCCGTTTCTGGTTTCCATTCACTTGTCTCATCTGAAACAAGTTCAAAATTAGTAGAAAACGAAAAAGATATGTTACAAGTTGGTTATGGTTCCATGTTACTTGAATCATTACTTGCTATCTTAGTTATCGTTATTGTTGGTGCTTTACCAAACTTAAAAGCATCGGGTGTATTAGATAGTACACTTGCTAATATGGCTTTAGCTGATACAGCAACACCATTTACTAAATTCTCAGCTGGTGTTACTGGTTTAGTTGCTCAACTTGGTTTACCTCAATCATGGGGATTATGCATTATGACAATGTTTGTTTCAGCTCTTGCTTTAACTTCATTAGATGCTGTTGCAAGAATTTCAAGAATGTCTTTCCAAGAATTCTTTGAAGTAGAAGAAGGACAAGAACCAAGTGGTTTAGTTAAAGTTTTAACTAATAAATACGTTTCAACAATTATTTCTTTAGTTTGTGGATATTTATTAAGTTTAGGTGGATATGTTAATATTTGGCCATTATTCGGATCAGCTAACCAATTATTAGCTGCAATGGTTTTAATTTCATTAGCTGTTTTCTTAAAAGTTACTGGAAGAAAAGGATTTATGTTATATATCCCAATGGTATTAATGTTTATCGTTACAATGACAGCATTAGTACAAGCTATTTATGGAATCGTTATGAAATTATTTGTAACAGGTGGATTTGTTTTAATGGTTGATGGTTTACAACTAGTAGTCGCAATCTTACTTGTTGCATTAGGATTAATGATTGGTTTCAACTCAGGAAGTAAACTTGTTAAAGAAAAATAAAGATAATAAAAAAGCTTCATGATGAAGCTTTTTTTGTGTTTTAGTTCATATAAGAACCACCATTTATATCTATACCTTGACCAGTAATATATTTAGAGGCATCACTTGCTAGAAAGGCAATAACTTCTGCAACATCATCTGTTTCACCTAAACGTCCAAGTGGGATACCAGCAGCACTGTAATTTGTATTAGCTGTCATATTTGTGTTGATGACACTAGGACAAACAGCGTTAACATTAATATTATAAGTTCCTAAAACTTTTGCATAACTTTTTGTAGCAGATAAAAGACCACCTTTACTTGCAGCATAACTTACAGAAGAAGCGATACCTCCAATTCGTGCAGCCACAGAAGAAATGTTTACGATTTTTCCATATTTTTGTTTTTTCATAGTTTTGATGGCTTCTCTTACACATAAATGAGCACCTCTTAAATTAATATTCATGCACCAATCCCATTTATCAGCATCCAAATCTTCAATAGGGGTTGTTGGACAAACACCAGCTCCATTAATCAAAATATGAACAGCGGGCATTTTTTCTAATGCAAATTCAAATAGATGTTCAATATCTTCAGGATTAGAAACATCTACTTTGCATGGATAACAGTGACATCCTGTTTCTTCTTCTAGTTTTTTAGCACTTTCTGTTGCTTGCTCAATATTTAAATCAGCTAAAACAACACCAGATAATCCTTTTTTTGCAAGTGTTTTTGCAGCTTCGTAACTGATTCCGCCAGCTCCTCCAGTAACAACAGCATATTTTCCTTCAAATTCTTTATTCATAAATATAATCCTCCTTATCTTTATTATAAAAACAAAAAATAGATAAATCTAATAGATATTAAGAAGAAAATTTATAGATATATTTTATAGAAATTAGGTATTTTTATTTAAGATGTTTTGTTGTGTATTTGACGATAATTAGTATATAATAGTTATCAAAAAGGAAGTGTCAAAATGGAAAAAGAAAATATATACGCTAAAAGAATAGATCAAGTACAAATGTCATCTATTCGTGTTGTTATGGAAAAGGTTGAAAAATTAAAAAGTCAAGGGAAAAGTGTTGTATCTTTATGTGCAGGAGAACCTGATTTTAATACACCAGAGGGAATTAAGAAAGCAACGATAGAAGCTTTAAATAATAATCAAACGCATTATAGTTCTAATAGAGGATATTTAGGTTTAAGACAAAAAGTAGCTCAATTGTTAAAGGAACAAACAACAGTTGATTATGATAGTGATTAAGAAATCATTATGACTTGTGGTTGTAGTGAAGCAATCAATAATGCATGTCTTGCTTTTATTGAACCAGGAGATGAAGTTATTATATTTACACCAGCCTTCGTTTCTTATCAAAATACAGTTTTATTATGTGAGGGAATTCCTGTAGAAATTCCATTAAAAGCAAGTAATGAATTTCAAATTGATATTGAAGAATTGAAATCAAAAATTACAAATAAAACAAAAATGATGATTATCAATAACCCTAGTAATCCAACAGGAGCTGTTTATCAAAAGGAAACATTAGAAAAGGTATGCCAACTAGCTCGAGAAAACAATATTTTAATATTGGCTGATGAAATTTATAATCAACTCGATTATGAAAAGCAATATGTTTCTATTGCCTCATTTGAAAACATGAAAGATTATACAATTATTGTTAATGGTTTTTCAAAAGCATATGCGATGACTGGTTGGCGAATGGGATATATTGCTGCAAGTAAAAAACATATTGATCATATTTTAAAAGTACATCAATATACAACAACTTCACAAATGACATTTGCGCAAATAGGAATGGCTAAAGCAATAGATCAAGAAGATGTAAAAAAAGAAGTTCAACATATGATTCAAACATTTCATGAAAGAAGAACATTCATTATGGAACAATTGGATCAATGTGCTATGCTTTCTTATGTAAAGCCTCATGGAGCGTTTTATATAATGGTCGATGTTTCTAAAACAGGTCTTACTGGTCAAGAATTTGCGGATAAATTGCTAGAATATGGTGTAGCTGTTGTACCAGCAAGTGGCTTTGGAAAGAATTTAAATAATTTTGTTAGAATTTCATTTGCTTCATCTAAAGAAAATATCGAAGAAGCTTTTGTAAGAATTAAAAAATTATTATCAGAGTTAAAAGAAAAATAGAATAAAGATTTATATAAGCTTTAATGATAAATATTCATTAAGTCTTTTTTATTGACATACATTGAATAACGCTGTTATAATAACAGCGTTATTTAATGATGGAGGCAATTATGAGGCAAGAAACCGTAGGTGTTACAGAAAACCTATTAAAAAGTGCAACAGAAGAATTTTTAAAAAAAGGATTTATGAAAGCAAGTCTAAGAAATATATCTGCCAAAAGTGGGGTCAGTACAAATTCTATTTATACTCGTTTTAAAGATAAAGAAGGATTGTTTTCAACAATCGTCAAAGAAACAGCGGATGGGTTGATGGATATTTATCTTGAGAGTATTCAAAAAGCAACCTATAGTCCTGATCTTAATCAAGCTAATTATGAAGGAGAGGAAGAAACAGATTTTGTTTTAGATTATATTTATCAACATTTTACAGAGTTTAAATTGATTTTTTGTTGTTCTACCGGTTCTCAATATGAACATTTTTTAGATGAACTTGGAAAAATCGAAGAATCCTATTACCAAGAGCTTGTTGATAAATATGGTAAAGAAGGTTTTACAGTAGATCCATTCTTTATTCATGTATTTTGCCGGGCAGGATGGCAAACGATGTATGAACTTGTTGCACATGATTGTTCTTATAAAGAAGCTCAATCATTTATGAATAGCACAAAGTTATTTAATGTTGCTGGCTGGAAAGCAGTTATGGGGATTGATGAGTAAATAGACAGGGAAACCTGTCTAAAGTTAACATCAAGAGTTAGCAAAAACTAACTAACAGAAGGGGGTTATGAAAAAAAAGAAAGTACATTATCGAAGTTGATGCACTTTGCAGGAAATCATAAGTATTGTGTTTATGCTTCATGTATTTTAGATGCTATTAGTGCTTTTATTGCTTTAGTTCCTTTTTATGATATGTGGCGTATCCTCAAAGAGGTATTAGAAGTAAGACCAAACTTCAATGAAGCAATCCATATTAAAAGTTATGGATGGCATGCTGTTTTATTTGCTTTGCTTGCAATGGTCTTTTTGGCATTAAATTGACAGTATAGGGACAAAAAGTTTATGATGAAGCTAAAATACTTATCGAAAATTTAGATAATTATTTAAATAAAATCCAAGAGAAAACATCTTCTATGATTCATATTGATTTATGTCATAGTATACCAATCTTATCTCAACGTTATAAATTGCGTGTTGTTCCTTATGAAGATGATTATGATAAAATTATGGAAGTGTATCAATCATTAGGGACAAAATTTGATTTTTTAATTGGTGTGTTTAATTCAAATCCAATTCTTTCTTTTGCTTCTTGCAAATAATTAGGAACTTATAATGTTTGTGTAGCTCTGCCTAGAAGTCATCCACTTGCAAAAAAGGAAAAACTATCAATTACGGATTTATATAATGAAAAACTTTTATGTGTCAGCAAAGGAGATTGTTTAAATCTTGATGATTTTAGAAAGGATATGCAAACATTCTATCCTCAAATTATTTTAGAGGATGTTGGTTATTTTTATGATTTAGATACTTTTAATCGTTGTGAAGAAGAGGGCTGTCTTTTATTAACATTGGATGCTTGGGATAATATCCATCCTTCTTTAATTACTTTACCGGTTGAATGGGACTATCAGATGCCTTATGGTTTGCTTTATAAGAAGAATCCACCAAAACAAGTAAAAGATTGTTTAAAGGAATTGATAAATATATCAAATAGAACAAAATTACAATTAGAAGATGCATTTAAAGAACTTTTATTAGAAAAAACATTTCATAAAATAACAATTAAAGATCTTACGGATAAATGTCATATAAGTCGCATAGCTTTTTACTATCATTTTCAAGATTTGTATGATTTAATAGAATGGATCTTAATAGAAGATGCTCGAAAAGCTTTGAATGAAAAGAAAAATTATGCGCATTGGAAAGAAGGACTTTCTAATATTTTTGAAGCGGTTTATATTAATAAACCATTTATTCTAAATGTCTATCATGATATTTCTCGAGATAAAATTGAAAAGATATGATTCAAACTTGTTCATGAATTGATAGAATCTGTTGTTGAAGAAAGAAGTAAAGATGTTTTGATTTTAAATCAACAAAAGGATTTTATTGCTCATTTTTATAAATATGGGTTTGTTGGTGTAATGTTGGATTGGATTGATTCGGGAATGGATGAAGATTATCAAATGATTCTAGATGATTTAGAAATGACGGTATTAGGAATAATCGATTTATCGATACAAAACTTTACAAATAAGAAGAAGTGATAAAAAATTTATCATTTCTTTTTTTATTGTAAATTTTATCTAAAATAGGGGAATGCTATGATTGAAGTGTAAAAAGAAAGGTGGAGTTGTTTATGAATCGTAAAAGTTTAACGATTGCTGCAACAACAGTGACGGCCGTTTCATCAGCAATCCTTGTTACTAAAAAAGTAAAGAATAATAAAAAGGATGAAAAGATAAATACGTATCGAAATACAGAATTAGGAAAGTATGATAAAAATGATAAAGGAATTTATTATACAAATGGAAATTATGAAGCTTTTGCCAGACCTAAAAAACCAGAAAATGTTGAAAATAAAAATGCATATTTAATAGGAAGTGGTCTAGCAAGTTTAGCGGCAGCTTGTTTCTTGGTAAGAGATGGACAAATGCCTGGAAAAAATATTCATATTTTAGAAGCAATGGATATTGTTGGTGGGGCCTGTGATGGTATTTTTGATCCTTCTAGAGGTTATATCATGCGTGGTGGTCGAGAAATGGAAAATCATTTTGAATGTTTATGGGATCTATTTAGAAGTATTCCTTCACTAGAAATCAAAGATGCCAGTGTATTAGATGAATTTTATTGGTTAAATAAAGAAGATCCTAACTATTCTTTATGTCGAGCAACTATTAATAGAGGACAAGACGCTAAAACCAATGGACAATTTAATTTAAGTCAAAAAGGCTGCATGGAAATCATGAAACTTTTTATGACAAAAGATGAAGATCTTTATGATAAAACGATTGAAGATGTCTTTGATGAAGAAGTCTTTGATTCAACATTTTGGATGTATTGGCGTACCATGTTTGCCTTTGAAAACTGGCATAGTGCTTTAGAAATGAAACTTTATTTTCAACGTTTTATTCACCATATTTCGGGCTTACCTGATTTTAGCGCTTTAAAATTTACGCGTTATAATCAATATGAATCACTTATTTTACCAATGCAAAAGTATCTTGAAAAACATGGGGTTGATTTTCAATTTAACACAGAGGTAACGAATGTTTTATTTGATATTAAATCTGATAAAAAAGTTGCTAAAACGATTGAATGTAACGTAAAAGGAAAAGAAAAAAGAATTTCCCTTAACGAAAATGATTTGGTTTTTATTACCAATGGAAGTTGTACAGAGGGTACAATTTATGGAGATCAAAATCATGCTCCTAATGGAAATGCAGAAATACGAACAAGTGGATGCTGGAATTTATGGAAAAATATTGCTAAACAAGATAAATCTTTTGGTCATCCTGAAAAATTCTGTAGTGATATTCAAAAAACAAATTGGGAATCGGCAACAGTTACAACATTAGATGATAAGATTATTCCCTATATTACGAATATTTGTAAAAGAGATCCTAAAACAGGACATGTTGTTACAGGAGGTATTGTCAGTTGTCAAGATTCATCATGGCTTTTAAGTTGGACCATTAATCGTCAAGGTCAATTTAAACAACAAGATAAAGATAAAGTCTGTGTGTGGGTTTATGGATTGTTTACTGATACAATAGGAGATTATGTTAAAAAGCCAATGAAAGATTGTACAGGAAAAGAAATTACCATGGAATGGTTGTATCACCTTGGTGTTCCAGAAGCATTAATAGAAGACTATGCAACCAACAGTGCTATCTGTATACCAACTATGATGCCTTATATTACAGCTTTTTTTATGCCAAGAAGAAAAGAAGATCGTCCGGATGTTATTGCTAAAGATGCAATTAACTTTGCTTTTTTAGGACAATTTGCACATACACCAAGAGATACTGTATTTACTACAGAATATTCGGTAAGAACAGCGATGGAAGCTGTTTATGGTTTATTAGGTGTTGATCGAGGTGTTCCAGAAGTGTGGGGCAGTGTTTATGATATTCGAGAACTTTTAGACAGTTCAGTAAAATTAATGGATGGTAAATCACCCTTAGAGATGAATTTAGGTCCTTTAAATATAATCAAAAAGCCTTTAATAAGAAGTATTAAAGGAACGGTTATTGAAAAATTATTAAAAGAGCATCAAATTTTAAAAGAAAATGAAAAGTAATTGATTTTTTACCATGAAATTTTAAAAACGTCAGGAAACATTTGATAAAGTGTTTTACCAGCTTATTGAGGAGACAAATCAAACTTACCAAGAATATAATGTTGGTACATGATAGAAGCGCCACCACAAAAAACATCTAATAAAAGAAGATCTTTATCTTCAAATTGGATGTTTTTTATTTTACACATCTCAATAACAGTATTATAGGAATATTGGTAGATAAAATCTCCTAAAGAATTGATACCGGTATAATCAAAAGCATTTTTTAAATAATGAAGCTCTTTACTCATATTAAATAAATTAATGAAGACATCTTCATAATTGTGATTTTGACTACTATGCATATATTGATCTAAGATCCTTTTATAATTATCATTCATCACATCATATTTATCTTTATAGTGACGATAAAAAGAGGATGTTGAAACATGAGCTTCTTTATCTTCTCCTAAAACATATTTATCAATATATTTTTTTATTTCTTCTTCAAAAGGAAGAACATCTTTAGGAAATTCTTCATCGTTCATGTTTGAATTTTTATAACGATAAATGGTAATACTTTTTGTTTGTCAATCAACTGTATAAATTTTGCTGAAGTTATTTTCCAAAGCGTTAAAAATATCAATTATATTAAGAGGAAGATTATTATTTATTTCTTTGTTCATCTTAATCGCCACTTTCAAGTCATTTTTATTTAATTTATTATATCACGGTATGATTTGAAAAATAATCTAAATGATTAATAAGTATTTCAAATTACAATTTTTATATATTTGTTTGCCATGCGTTTAAATTATCTAATATATATTGATATACAAGCTGATTTTGCTTTTCGTTTAAAATTTCATGACGCATATTTTCAAAAAGATAGGAATCTACACACATATAACCTTTAGATTTTATGTTGGAAACAGCTTTGTTGAATTTTACTTCATTTGTAATGCAAGGATCATCTTTACCAGCAATAAATAAAATAGGTAAAGAGGGATTAGACATTGTCCAGTTTTCATTATGATATGTATTTATTACAAGATTAAAGAGAGATTCAAAGCCATTTGCGGTAAAAGTAAAATAACATAAAGGATTTTTGTTATAAGAATCTACAATATTTTCATCACTACAAATCCAACTGTTAGGAATATCTGTATGAAACCTTTTATTAAAAGCTTGAAAACTTAAATTTTGAATTAATTGAGGACGATAATGATCATCTTTGACTTTTGAATAGATACGAGCTATTTTTATTCCTATAGGAGCAAGAGGATTATCACTAGGACTTCCACAAACAATTAAACCATCAATATCTTGATCATACTTTTGGCAAAAACAGCGCACGACTAAAGACCCCATACTATGTCCTAAAAGATAGAGTGGGAGATAAGGATATTGTTGTTTAATCATCAAAGTAATTTGATGGAGATCTTCAACAATTGCTAGATGACCATTATCATAAAAATACCCCAAATCATTTTTGTTTTTTATACTTTTTCCATGCCCACGATGGTCATGAATAATACATAAATATCCTTGATTTGATAAGAAATTCATAAAGTCGATATATCTCTCTTTATGCTCACACATACCATGAGAAATTTGTACAATTCCTTTTGGGTTTTCACAAGAAATAATAATGCCATCTAATTTTAGTTGATCATAATTTGATTTTATTTGAAAACTTTTGTACATATTTATCACCTAACTATATTATAACTAAAAAACAAATATTTTGATATGATAAAGAATTAATATAACAAAAAAAGTCTTGATAAAATCAAGACTTTTTAGCTTTTTTAGGAAAACCCTAATTATTTACAAGCTTCTTCAATTGCAACAGCAACAGCTACAGTAGCTCCAACCATTGGGTTGTTACCCATACCGATTAATCCCATCATTTCTACGTGAGCAGGAACTGATGAAGAACCAGCAAATTGAGCATCACTGTGCATACGTCCCATAGTATCAGTCATACCATAAGAAGCAGGACCAGCAGCCATGTTATCAGGATGTAAAGTACGTCCAGTTCCACCACCAGATGCAACTGAGAAGTATTTTTTACCTTGTTCAATACATTCTTTTTTGTATGTTCCAGCAACAGGATGTTGGAAACGAGTAGGGTTAGTAGAGTTACCAGTGATTGATACATCTACACCTTCTTTATGCATGATAGCAACACCTTCACGTACGTCATCTGCACCATAGCAGTTAACTTTAGCACGTGGACCATCACTATAAGCAGTTCTAGATACTTCTTTAACTTCTCCAGTGAAATAATCGAATTGAGTTTCTACATAAGTGAAACCATTGATTCTTGAGATGATTTTAGCAGCATCTTTTCCTAAACCATTTAAGATAACTCTTAATGGATTTTTTCTTACTTTGTTAGCTTTTTCAGCAATTTTGATTGCACCTTCAGCAGCAGCGAAAGATTCATGTCCAGCTAAGAAAGCGAAACATTGAGTATTTTCGTTTAATAACATTGCTCCTAAGTTACCATGACCTAAACCTACTTTACGATCATCAGCAACAGATCCTGGAATACAGAATGATTGTAATCCAACACCGATTGTTTTAGCAGCATCTTCTGCTTTAGTATCACCATTTTTAATTGCCATAGCAGCACCAACTGTATATGCCCAACAAGCGTTTTCGAAACAAATTGGTTGTGTAGATTTTACGATATCATAAACGTTGATACCTTTTTCATCACAAATAGCTTTTGCTTCTTCGATTGATTTGATATCATATTTAGCTAATGCAGCGTTAATTTGATCAATTCTTCTTTCATAACTTTCAAATAATGCCATTTTTTCGTATCCTCCTATTATTCTTTTCTTGGATCGATGTATTTAGCAGCATCGTTGAATCTACCGTAGTTACCTTTAGCAGCTTCTAAAGCTTCATTAGCATCTTTTCCATCTTTAATCATTTCCATCATTCTACCTAAGTTAACGAATTCGTAACCGATAATTTCATCATTTGTATCTAAAGCGATACGAGTAATGTAACCTTCAGTTAATTCTAAGTAACGAGGTCCTTTTAATTTAGTAGAGTATGATGTACCTACCATTGATCTTAAACCTTTACCTAAGTCTTCAAGACCAGCACCTACAGGTAATCCACCTTCAGAGAATGCTGATTGAGTACGTCCATAAACGATTTGTAAGAATAATTCTCTCATAGCTGTGTTAATAGCGTCACAAACTAAGTCAGTATTTAAACCTTCTAATAAAGTTTTACCAACTAATGCTTCACTAGCCATAGCAGCAGAGTGAGTCATACCTGAGCATCCAACAGTTTCGATTAATGCTTCTTCAATGATACCTTCTTTAACATTTAAAGTAAGTTTACATGCACCTTGTTGTGGAGCACACCAACCAATACCATGTGTTAAACCAGAAATATCTTTGATTTCTCTTGAATATACCCATTTTCCTTCTTCAGGAATAGGAGCACATCCGTGTGATGCACCACGATTTACAGTGCACATTTCTTCAACTTCATGTGAATAAATCATTTTTTATTTTCTCCTTTCATCACATTAATGATCACAAACATTAAAAAAGAAATAACGTAAAACTACATAAATTTCTTCCTTCAGGTGAAGGAATTCACCTGAACAAATTATAAAGTGTCGATTAAAGAAAGTCAATGAAACAAGAAAGATAAATAAATGAAAAAAGAAATTTTTTTGTATCTATCAAAGAATATTTTATAAAAAAAGGGACAAAATAGTATTTGAAGTTGAAAAAAAGTAGTCAAAAAGGGTTGACACACAAGGTTAGTAATGCTAACTTATAGACAGTTAGTTATAGCTAACTTCGTGTTAATAAATCATTTTTTATTGATACCAGATCACAAACAAAAATCACAAACACAAACAAAACAAAAATGAAAGAAGGAAGTATTAAAATGGATTTAATTCAAAGTATTAAAGCACGCGAAGTATTAGACTCTCGTGGAAATCCAACTGTTGAAGTTGAAGTTAGAAGTGAATGTGGAGCTTTTGGTAGAGCAATCGTACCAAGTGGAGCTTCTACAGGAATTTATGAAGCAGTAGAATTAAGAGATGGAGATAAATCACGTTATTTAGGTAAAGGTGTTTTACAGGCTGTTAAAAATGTAAACGAAGTGATTGCTCCTGAATTATTAGGGTATGACGTTTTTGCTCAAAGAGAAATCGATCAGGCAATGATTGATTTAGATGGTACAGATAATAAAGGAAAACTTGGAGCAAATGCTATCTTAGGTGTTTCTCTTGCCGTTGCTAAATGTGCTGCTGATTCATTAGGTATGCCATTATATCGTTATATTGGTGGAGCAAATGCTCATGTTATTCCTACACCAATGATGAATATTATCAATGGTGGAGCACATGCTGATAACAACATTGATTTCCAAGAATTTATGATTATGCCAGTTTCAGCTCCTACATTCAAAGAAGCGATTCGTATGGGTGCTGAAGTATTCCATAATTTAAAAGCTGTATTACATGATAAAGGATTAAATACTGCTGTAGGTGACGAAGGTGGATTTGCTCCTAACTTAAAATCAAATGAAGAAGCTATTCAAACAGTTATCGAAGCTATTGAAAAAGCAGGTTATAAACCAGGTGTAGATGTTAAACTTGCAATGGATGTTGCTAGTTCAGAATTCTATAAAGATGGTAAATATGTTTTACCGGGTGAAGGAAATAGAACATTTACTTCAAAAGAGTTAGTTGATTTCTACGGTGAACTTGTTGAAAAATATCCAATTATTTCTATCGAAGATGGTCTTGATCAAGATGACTGGGACGGATGGAAATATTTAACTGAAAAATTAGGTAAAAAAGTACAATTAGTAGGGGATGACTTCTTTGTAACAAATACAAAACGTTTACAAGAAGGTATTGCTAAGAAAACTGCAAACTCTATCTTAATTAAAGTTAACCAAATTGGTACTTTAACTGAAACACTAGAAGCTATTCAAATGGCTCAAAAAGCAAACTATACTGCTGTTGTTTCTCATAGATCCGGTGAAACAGAAGATACAACAATTGCTGATATTGCTGTAGCTACAAATGCTGGACAAATTAAAACTGGTTCTGCATCAAGAACAGACCGTATTGCTAAATACAATCAATTATTAAGAATTGAAGATGAATTAGGAAAACAAAGCTTATATGGGGGCGTTGATTCATTCTATCAATTAGATAAATAATTTTGCTATTAAAAGATAATATTGTTATATCCCTTTAACGATTAAATCGTAACTTCCCAATTTTAGACTAAATCATATAATAAATATTATCTTTTAATAATATAGATAAAAAAGGTGATGTAAGTCATCTTTTTTGTAAATAAATTACATTCTTTATTTAATTAGAAGAAATTAATGAAAATAACTCTCTAAATATTTTAAAAAGGTATACAATTTTTATCCTATATATAAAATAAAGATTGTCATTTACTTAATAAATTAAATACCTTCCGTATTTTTTTGACTACTTGCGGAAATGACACGAAAATCATTTGCAGCTGCAAATGATTTTTTATATATAGACATGTAAATAAATTACATCATTTTAAAAAGTTAAAAAGAATATTGTAAATAAAAAACAAAAACTAATGTAAGCCTTTAACAAAGAAAAATGTCACGTTATGATAATCATGTCAAAATTAATTAAGGGAGGAAATAATTATGGACAAAATGGCAGATGTCTTAGGTCGTGCTGGTGCATGGTGCGGTCAAAACAAATATTTATCTGCAATTAAAAATGCGTTCC